>FUWD012813019.1_pt1 | contig 42074 bp, 42 predicted proteins | sample 1063281 | NCBI WGS metagenome assembly FUWD01 (sample SAMEA79048168, study PRJEB19326) | metagenome | biome: marine | reverse complement strand
ATAATGGCATCGACCCGCTCTTTCAGGTAGAGTGAGTTCTGCGGGCTTGCGCAGATGGAGCGGGCATGCTCCATGCCGGGGTACTGGATCTTTGCGGCGCCGAGCGCCACGACCACAGCGTCCGTTCCACTCCGCTCCCCGCCTTTTTCAAGCCACACCCTGCGGCTCTCCGCGTCAATGGCCGTGACTCGGTCGATGGTCAGGGTGAAGCCGTGACGCCGGGCCAGTTTTTTGAGCGGGATGGACGCGTCGCTGTATTTCAAGGTTCCGACCGGTATCCATATCGATATGGGAAAAATGAACAGGTGGTCTCGGTCTGATACCAGTTCAACGGAGAATCCCTTCTTGCGGAACGCAATTGCCGCTTCAGCGCCGGCAATGCCTCCGCCGAGTATGAGCACACTCTTTATGTTCTTCACTGCATTATGCTGTTTGTCGTGATAATATGCATGCCTGAGGGGCACGGAGTGACGACATTATAAGCATATGCCAATAATTATGAAACAATAATTCGGAAACTGTTTTCTAACGCTTCATGTCAGTCTATGGAGGAGCAGCGCCCACGGCGTACCATGGGGCGGCCGCAGTCGGGGCAGTCAAGGGTCCGGCAGGGTGTGCCGTTATGGTGCGGTATTTCGGTCCCGCAGTGGAGGCAGACACAGATTCCCGGCTCGTCAGGCTCGCCGTTTGGATCCTGCGGCTGGATGTGGCCGCCCTCGATGCAGATTGAATGACCCTCGACGAGCGCCAGAGCAACCTTACGATGTGCAGAGTCCAGGATACGGCCGAAGGTCTGGCGGGATACCTTCATGAGGCCGGCAGCTTCGGCATGGTAGAGGCCGAGTTTGTCAGCAAGACGGATGGCCTCGAGTTCGTCAAGCGTGATCACCACGTCTTTCAGCCGTGAGGGAGACACGCCCTCCGGCTTGAAGCAGGTTGCCCTCGGCTTGCCGACGACACAGCGGCACAGGACCGGCCTGCCGGGGCGGACGGGTTTTCTCCGGCTGCGGCTTTCGCTCCCTTCTCCCATCACTCCTCGGTGCATATACTGCCGGAAACCATTGCGGTTGCCGTACGGATGATGAGAAAAAGCACGACAATGGCCAGAAAGGCGAGCTCAAAAAACGCAATGCTCCGGAAAAAAGGGTTTTCAGTGAGGGAGAACATTTTCACGGAAGCCAGCACCCTCGCTGCGATCGGAAAAGAGTACGCCCACCAGGAGAGGTGGAACTCCAGCCGTGAAAGCGAAGGGAGACGGAAGAGCAGAAGGACGAAGAGGTAGAGGGAAAAGTAATAGAGAATGCGGGCAAATGCATCAAGCTGGCCGCCGTTCAGGCTGAGATAGGCGAGAAAGCCGAGTGCCGGAGGGGCAAAGAGGATGAAGAGGGTCGGCATGAACCGCTCGGGAATGGAGGCATGGAAGATCATCCGGTTCATGACGATGACAAAGAGGGCGATCCAGAACACCAGGCCGAGAGAAAAGAAAAACCATGAGAGCTCGAGGTTCCCGAGCCTTACGCCCGAAAGAGGGACAATGATCGAGCCAATAATCGGAATAAACCAGGCCGGAGTCATGTGGCTGATCCTGTAATGGGGTTCCGACATCCAGCTGGAAATGATGGCGACAGACGAGGTGAACTGCAGAAATACACCGACCATGAAGAAATAGCGGGCTGTCTCGATGTCGCGGACAAGAAACACCGCCGAAAAGATGAGGAGGACGATGGCCGGCAGAGGAAAGAAATTGATCAGGACAGGATGGGCCCACTCAAGAGCGACCTCCCCCGGATACAGGAGGGATTTCAAGAGGTAGGCAAGTACGGAGACACCGCCGATAGAGAGCGTGAGGTAGAGCAGCCAGTCAGAGGTAAGAGATCCCATACCGGCAAGCGGCATGCTCCGCTGCACGGCCAGCGTAAAGCCGGCCATGCCGAGGACAAGCGAAAAGAAGGTGACAGGAAAATGCCGGAGGCGCTGGATCTTTTCCATGGCAGCGGGTGTCCTGCGTTCAGGTTAAAAAAATCGGAGCGGCCCTCAGGAGGCGGCGATCGATGTCGAAAGCTCGAAAACCGGAGGATCCTGGATATGCTTCTTCACTGCACAGAGGTTCGCCGCATTGATGACCGCATCGCGGTACTTTTCCGGAAAATCGGCCGGAAGCTGGATGTCAATGACGATTTTACCGATCCCGCGGCCACTCTCTTTGGGGAAATGGGACTGCACGATACGGATGTTGTCGGTCGGGATCTGGCGCTGCTGACAGAAGGAGTAGACGTAGATGCCGGCACAGGTGCCGATGGAAGCAAGGAAGAGCGCGAACGGCTCGGGAGCAGAGCCCTCGCCGCCTCCGTTTGGAGACTGGTCGGTATGAATGGTGAATCCTTTGAACTCGGCATTGACTTTCTTGCCGCCGCCGAACGAAATGATCATATCGTTGCCCATGATGTAAGATAGAAATAAGGGTGTAAGGAGATGCTCTGAAACAGATCCCGGCCAAAAGGGGGGATGCCTATTATAAGCATATGCTCATGTAGAACCAAATGCAGAAATCCGCCCGGCCGGAAACCTCAACGCAGCATGAAATAAAGTCCGCCAGCCGTCCATACGGCTATTTCCGTCACCTCGCTGACCGCCCCGAGAACGTCTCCGGTGACTCCACCTATTTTCTTACTGGAGAGCCAGCCGATGAAGAGGGTTGAGGCAAGAGACGCTCCTGTAGCAATGACAACAGCACCCGGGGTGCTTTTCAGGACGAAGACGATGATCAAAAGGGCTGAGAGGGAGGAAACAACGGCATGCTTGCGGCCCGCCCCCACAACAAACCCCTCCGCCGTGCCCCCGCCGCTGCGGGCGTAAGGAAGCGCAACGGCAAGCGCCACCTGAGCCGTGCGCGCAAGCACCACGCCAGCAATAACCCAGTCGAAGGCACCGAACGAAAGAAGCTGTTCAAGGGCAACCCACTTGAAGAGCAGGAGAGAGCCAAGACCCAGAGCACCGAACGAGCCGACATTGGGATCTTTCATGATCCTGAGGGCCGAATCGCGGTCGCGCCCGCCCCAGAATCCGTCGAACATGTCTGCAAGGCCGTCGGCATGCATGCCACGGGTAACCACAAGGCCGGAGACAACCATCAGCGCAGCACCGAATCGGTCCCATCCCGCCAGGTATCCGATCCAGCCGGACCCGGCCACGAAGAGGCCGAGCAGCAGGCCGACAGCAGGAAACCAGTAGAGGGCAGAGCTGAACGACCGGGCCTCTCTGCCCGGAACCGGAAACACGGAGAGCGTCCTTAGTGCAGTAACAAGACCCGTCACAAGACCATTAAGCATCCTCTTACTCCCCCTCTTTTCCGGCTACGCAGGCAGAGCTGAACGTTGCCATTTCGTTGTATATCCGTATTGCCCCCTCGATCACATGCATGGCAAGCGCACCGCCCGTTCCCTCGCCGAGTCGAAGGTCGAGATCGAGAATCGGTCGAACTCCCTGCGACTCCATCACCGTTCTATGGCCCTGCTCGTTGGAGAGATGGCTGAAGAACAGGTACCCGGACGAGGCCGGACAGAGCTTCATTGCAGCAACGGCTCCTGCCGTTGAGATGAAGCCGTCGACCACGACCGGAAGCCGGACTGAAGCGGCACCGAGGATGAAGCCTGCGATGCCGGCGATTTCAAACCCGCCGAGCGCAGCTAGCGTCCCTAGCGGTGTTCCACAATGTAGCTGATTGATCTCAATGGCGCGCCTGATCACCGTTTTTTTATGCTCCAGGCGCTGGTCGTCTATTCCGGTTCCCCTTCCGGCGATCGTCTCCGGCGCTATACCGAGAAGCACAGCATAGAGCGCGGTTGCCGGCGTCGTATTGGCAATGCCCATCTCCCCTGTTCCAAGCAGGTGGTAACCGGCCTCATGGGCGGAGAGGGCTATGCCGGCTCCCGCCATAAGGGCAATAAGGGTCTCGGCTTCCGTCATTGCAGGCCCTTCGGTAATGTTCCGGGTGCCGCGCCCGACCTTCCGCTGAACGAGGCCCTCAGTCTCAGGGAAATCATGGTTCACGCCCATGTCGACCACGTCGAGATCTGCTCCAGAATGGCTGGCGAGGACATTGATGGCCGCTCCGCCGGAGAGCATGTTGTAGACCATCTGGGGTGTCACCTCGGCCGGAAACGCCGAGACACCCTCTATAGCGACGCCGTGGTCGCCGGCGAAACAGCAGATCTTTTTCTTTGTGAGCACCGGCTTCAGGCATCCGGTAGCCCGGACGAACTGCAGGGCAATCTCCTCCAGACGGCCGAGGCTCCCACGGGGTTTGGTAAGGTCGTCGAGATGCGCCTGTGCGGCCTCCGTAAGAGTGCCGTCAACCGGCTGGACCGCATCGATGAGGGTCTGGAACTGTTTCTGCATGGAGGGTGTGTCAGAAAAAAGGTTGCGCAATGATGAGGGTTTGGTCATTTCAGTTTAAGCGGCAGCCCGCTGGCCAGGAGCCATGCTTCATCGCTCCGGGAGGCAACACGCTGATTGATGATGCCTGCCATGTCGCGGAACCTGCGGGCCATGGCGTTTTCGGGCACAATGCCCATGCCCGTTTCATTGGTGACGATGACCAGGGAACAGGGCGGCTGCAGGAGGACTTCAAGGAGGGCATCAATTTCCGCCGAGATGGCCGGTTCATCGTCACCGAAACGGTGCATGAGATTCCCGGTCCATACCGTGAGGCAGTCAAGCAGCACCACATCGGTCTCCTCTGGGACATTTTTCAGTGCCCGGGCTATCTGAACCGGCTCCTCAATGGTCTTGAACGCCGAACCGCGTTCCTCCCGGTGGCGGCCGATGCGCCTCTGCATCTCAATATCGAACGGTTCGGCCGTAGCAAGAAACACCCTCCGCCGATGCTGCATGGCAAGCCTCAAGGCAAAGGTGCTCTTGCCGCTCCGGGCTCCGCCCGTCACAAAGACAATCTTTGTCGGTTTATCCGTCATGCCCGCCTCCTCCTTGTGTCAAACAGGCTGCATGAATCAAGGAAGTCAGCCTCAGAAAAGATTTCCATGGTAAAGACCCGCTCAAGGTCGGGATGTGTTTTGAGTCTCTCCATCACCATGTCGAGAATCGTGGCATCAAGGTGGCGGAGCGAGACATGGTCGCGCCCTTCCAGCACCCCATGCACATGCAGCACCCTCGCCCGGTGCAGGTAACGGTCGAAATACTCAGCGGCCGGGAACCCGCAGAGCATCATATGGCCGACGTCAAGCGTCACCGAGAGACCGAGGTCATCGACCACCGGCCAGATGTGTTCGTAGGGATAGTTGAGGGTTTCGACCGAAAACTCGCTGGCAGAAGCATCCGTGGAGGAGAGCAGGCGTGAGGCAGAAGCGCGGAACGCATCGGCGAAGCGCATGAGGGCTGACTGGTCAAAGGTGTTGACGTCAACACCCTTTCCCGCTTCAGCATGCACCACATAGGCCGAACGCGGCAGATCGGCCGTGAGTTCGACGATGCGCATGCACTTCGCTACCGAGCGCTCCCTCTCATCCCTGTCCCTGTGGCCGAGATAGGCGTCGAGCGGCAGATGGACCGAGTAAGTGAGGTCATCTTCTGCGGCAAACTCAATAAGACGCCGCATATCGTCGGCCGTTGGCAGGTTCGAGAACTCGTCGGACTCGAAGAGGACGAGCTCTATGTCGTCCACCCGCTTTCTGAGATACTCCACATTAGGGATGATCGCATCCGGAATGATGTAGGAAGTGGTCCCGAAGCGGCAGGGGAATGCATGCTGTGATGCCATCGATATCAGGTTGGTTGCTGTTGCTGCAGTTTCATGATGAGCTCGTGCATCGTCTGCCACGACAGGGCGCCTCTTGCCGTCATATCGGCAGCGAGGCGGCTGGCGGCTTTATACTCCGTATAGTCCCGATCTTCAAGGCCCCGGGCGATGAACACCCGCAGGCCCTGGCGCAGTGCTTCGTCTGCGATCTGAAGGTTGACCAGGTTGCCTGAACCGAAAGGCACATGGGTGATGATCAGGGCATCGGCTTCGGCCACCATCCCGCGGGCTTTATCTGCCGCCTCCTGCCCGACCGCTGAAAAAGGCTGTTCAAGCACTGCGGGGATGGAAAGCGCCCGGGCCGCTTCGGCATCGGAATCAAGCTGGTTGAGCACACCCGTCGTAACGCCGAACCCCTCGAGAACCAGGCGACGGTAGAGCTCGATGCCGCTGCCCCCGCCGGCGACCACATGGGTACGGATTGCAGGGCTGCCGCTCATCTTTCGCCCTTCAAGGTTCCCCGTCACCTGGAGTGAACCCGTAAAGGGGTCCAAACGGACCTGGAGTTCGCAGTCATACACCCGGCCGAGCAGGTCTGGGCGAAGGACTTCGTGCGGCGCCCCGTCGGCGGCAAGCCGGCCCTCATACATGAGGAGCAGGCGGTCGGAGACGGAGGCTGAAAGCGTGAGGTCATGGCTGACGAGCACGATCGTCAGCTGCTGTTCGCGGTTCAGGTTGAGCAGGATCTGCAGCACCTCGTTGCGGTGATTGATGTCGAGATGGGAGATCGACTCGTCGAGCATGATGATGCGCGGCTCCTGCGCCAGCACCATGGCAAGCGCAACGCGCTGCTGCTCGCCGCCGCTGAGTTCCCCGAAATACCGGTTGCGGAGATCGAGAACGTCCGTGTAGATCATGGCGCGCTCGACAAGGTCGTGGTCATGGGGGGAGAGGCGGCCGAGCAGCCCCATAGACCCGACACGGCCGTTCATCACGATTTCAGCGACGCTGAACGCCATCGGAGCATCAAGCTTCTGCGGCACCACCCCGAGCAGCGATGCGCGCAAAGAGGGCCGGAGAGTACAGACATCCTGTCCGAATAACTCGACCGACCCGGCAACAGGCTTTACAAGGGCCGCAGCAGTCTTCAGAAGGGTGCTTTTGCCGCTACCGTTGGGGCCGATGAGGGAGACGAACTCCCCTTCCCTGACAGCAAAACTCACCCCGTCGAGCACACGGCGGTGGCTGTAGCCGGCAGTTACGTCCCTGAATGTCAGTGCTTCGCCTGCCATCTCAGCTGATCCAGGCCTGTTTCATCCGCTTCTGGAGGATAATGAGGAAAAATGGGCCTCCGGCAAGCGCAGTGACGACCCCGACAGGTATTTCGACAGGAGCGATGAGGGTACGGGCGAGAGCATCGCACATGACGAGAAATACCCCGCCACCCAATGCTGAGAGCGGAATCAGCTTCCGGTGGTCGGGTCCGAACGAGGCCCGGACCACATGCGGCACGATGAGCCCGACAAACCCTATCATGCCTGACAGAGAAACTGCGGTGGCTGCAAGCAGGGTTGCAAGCAGCAGGCCGAGAACGATGATGAGCCGTGCATTGATACCCTGGTAGTGCGCCATGTCGCGACCGAGCACGAGGGCATTCAGCGGCCGCGACAGCACCCAGGAGCCGATGAGGCCGATCGAGACCAGAAGGGACGCAGCGAGCTGCTGTGAAGATGAAGCGGGTTGAAGACTTCCGAGCATCCACCAGATGACATTGTGCAGTCCTTCCACGCTTGCACTCGAAACCAGAAACATGATGATGCTCGAGCATATGGCGCTGACGATTACTCCCGCAAGAATCAGGCTGTAGACCGATGGCTGGCCGCCTGTGCCCTGGCTGGCGATTGCGTAGACGAGGATGAGGGTCAAGACGGCGGACACAAAAGCGATGACCGGAAGGCTGAAGGGAAGAGCAAGAGAGGCCCCGGCCAGAATGCTGATTGTGGCGCCGAGCCCCGCCCCGCCGCTCACGCCGAGTACGTAAGGCTCTGCCAGAGGGTTGCGGAGCAGTGCCTGAAAGACCACGCCGGAAGCCGAGAGAGCGGCACCGGTCATGAGCCCCATCAGGAGTCGGCTGAAGCGAAGCGACAGGATGGCATTGCCTGAAGGGGTCTGGAGGTCGGGAATGCCGATGCCGGAAGGCCCCAGGAGGAGCGAGAGCACGAGAAGGAGAGGAACGGCAGCAAGAAAGGCCACCACCCGCAACCGCCGGGGCTTCCGGGCCGTGAACCGGTTATCGGCACAGACCGCCTTTTCAGGGTTTCTATAGATGGAAGGATACTTAATCTTCCACTCCTTTCTGGGCAGGGATGCCCGCTTCGTAGCCGTGCTTCAACATGGTCATTTCGGTAGCGGTATCGGCCAGGTCCAGCAGCTCCTGAGGCGCATTGCGGCCGGTCAGGACGACGATCTTCCCGTCAGCGGCACCTTTGATGCCGGATATGAGGGGTGCAGACTCGATAAGCCCTCTGGAGAGCGCGAAACAGACCTCGTCGAGCAGGACGAAATCGCAGTCGGGGTCGAGAAGGGCGGCAAGTGCGGCCGACAGCCCTTCGGCCGCGGCCTCCCTGTGGTCTGCCATCTGGGGGCTGTCAGGGTCACGCGGAAGGAATCCCCTGCCATGCTGCGACCACTCCACCAGCGGTAAAGCGCTGAAAAACTTCTGTTCGCCGACCTCGCCGTCGGATTTCACGAACTGAATCACCCGTGCACGCATGCCGTGGCCGAGCGCACGGGCCAGCATGCCGAATGCCGCAGTGCTTTTGCCTTTGCCGTTGCCGGTAAAGAGAAGGATACGCCTTGCATTTCTCTCAGCCTCACCCATCGCAGTGTTCCGTTGTTATGAGTTAATGTTGGTCATTGTAAAAGAAAGTGGCCGATGGCTGCCGACAGCAGAACCCCGCCCCCGAGAAAAAAGAATGCCGTCAGCCGCATGAGCCCTATGGCACCCCGAAGCGTCCGGGCATTGCAGCGCTCAGCGCGTACGCCAAGGACCGGCGCCATATCCGGCACCCCGCCATAGCTGCGTTCTCCACCGAACATCACCCCCAGCGCACCGGCAAAGGCGGATTCCGGATATCCTGCGTTGGGGCTCTCATGAAGAGCTGCACCCTCCCGGACAGCCCTGAATATATCAAAAACCCGCAGTTTCGCGACTGCAGCCGCAAGCGCTATGGCAAAGACGGTCAGCCGTGCAGGGATAAAGTTGACGAGATCATCGAACCGGGCCGATGCCCATCCGAACTCCATATAGCGCTCATTGCGGTACCCGAAGGTTGAATCAAGCGTACTTGCCGCCTTGTATGCAACTACGCCGAGAGGCCCAAGAAGGAGCGCGTAAAAGATCGGGGCAGTCACTCCGTCAACAGTATTCTCTGCCACGCTTTCGGTGGCGGCAAGGGCAATGGCGTCTTCATCCATCACCTCCGTATCGCGACCGACCATCCATGAGACCCGCTGCCGGGCTTCTTTGAGTCTTCCTGCCGCAAGCGGACTGAGCACGGCAAGGGCGTGGTCGGCAAGGTCACGCGTGGCGAAACAGCTGTACATAATAAGCACCGAGACGACATCGGCAAAAAGCGGGTGCAGTGCCGCCGCGCCCCTGATGACGGCCCAGGCCGCACCGGAGGAGATTGCAATGACTGATGCCGCGGCAAGGATGCCCTGAAAGCGAAGCGGAAGCGCGGTGCGGCGGAGCCGTGCTTCAAGAGCGGCAGCAAGGCTCCCCATCGCACGGACCGGATGCGGCAGCCACCTGGGGTCGCCGAATGCAAGGTCAAGCAGGAACGCCGCCAGAACAAGCCACACCGACTCCATCATGGCATCACCTCACGAAAGAGAGCGATGAGGCGGGTGTTTTCATCGGGTGTCCTTACGGCAAACCGGAACCACTCCCCTTCCAGTCCGCGGAAGTTTCTTGCATCGCGCAGATGGATCCCCTTCCTGGTAAACTGAGGGAGCAGAACATCAAGAGAGCGGGTCGAGCGGGCGAGGAAGAAATTCGCACTGCCGCCATAGAGCGTGAGACCCTCGATTGAGGAGCACTCCCGCTGTATCCTTTCACGTTCTGCAGCGAGCATCTTGCGGAGCGACTCCTCCCACGTGCCGCATCCGGCCAGCCTCCCGGCCACCTGCTCGGCCACAGCGTTCACCGTCCACGGCTCCTTGTGGAAGAGCAATCGTTCAATGACATCGGGATGGGCGACAACCGCACCGAGGCGAAGCCCCGGAAGGGCATAGAACTTCGTCAGGGAGTGCACCACGACCACGTTCTTCATGGCCATGACCTCCCGCATCAGCGAATTCCGGGGAAATGCCGCGGTATACTGGATGAACGCCTCATCGACAATAAACCACTTTTCAGGGAACCGGCTTGCGAGTCCCGGCAGCATCCCGGGCGGAAGTTCAGTTCCTGTCGGGTTGTTGGGGTTGGCGAGGAACAGGGCGTCAACACCGTCCATTGCAGAAACCAGCCGCTCGAACGATGGCATCGCAAAACCGTCCGCCTCGCTGAGTTCCATCCATACGACTTCCGCACCCGCAATGCGGCATGCCCGCTCATACTCGTAGAATGAGGGTGCAGGGATAAGCACCCGCCGGAGACCGAGGGCCCGCGGCAGGAGGTAGATGCCCTCAGCGGCCCCGTTCAGAGGAAGCACCGAATTGGGATCAAGTTTGAACCGGTCCACATAGAACGAACGGATCCCTGCCCCGTCGATGGAGGGGTATCTCATCAACTCAGAAGGCTCGACGACGACCGGGCCGATCGGCGGAAGAACCGGACTGATGTTGATGCTGAAGTCCAGCATGGCGCCCGATGAAGCCGGAGAACCCCCGTGCGTATGGTCATAGAGACTGCTCACACGCGCTCCTTTGGCGACAGCCTGCCGGCAAGGGCAAAAAGCCTGTCAAGATCAAGATTGTCTGAAAAGTGCCGGGCAAGCATGTCATAGCTGCGGTCCGACTCAAGCCGGCGGCTGATCTCCTCCCCGGGAGGCGTGTAGCTGGAATCAGCCTCCTCCAGGAAATGGTGGCGAAGGGAGGGTTCATCGAAAATACCGTGGAAATAGGTGCCCATAACCCGTCCGTCTTCGCTCACCACCCCGTCGGTATCCTCGCTCGGCAAACCGTTTCGCTCGGTAACCTGCAGAAACGGGCGGCATGAACCCTCGACAGCCGTACGGCCCATATGGATTTCATACCCTGAAGCCGCCACATCGGCACCATGCAGTCTGCCAAGGGAATTTGAAAGATATTTCTCCTTATCCAGCACGGTGCTGACTTCCAGAACGCCAAGCGCCTCGCTCGTGCCGGGCTCTCCTTCAAGCCCGTGCGGATCGGCAATGCTCCGACCGAGCATCTGGAACCCGCCGCAGATACCGAAAATCATGCCTCCCGAACGGCGGAATGCACTGATCTCTTCCTCCCATCCCATGCTCCGGAGCCACTCAAGATCCCCTCGTACGTTTTTTGATCCCGGGAGAACCAGCATCCTGTACCCCTCAAGCGAACGGGGGCGGTGCAGATAGTGAAGATCGACCGACGGATCCTCTTCGAGCGGAGACAGGTCTGTAAAGTTTGAGATATGGGGAAAATAGATTGCCGCCACGCCTACCTTGCCTTCAGCAGGTCCTCCACCGGGATCTACCTTCGCCTGAAGCGGAACAGCATCTTCTGCATCAATGGTAAACCCCCTGAAATACGGAATGACGCCGAGCACCGGCACACCGCTCATCGCTTCGAGCATCTCCACGCCCTCCCGGAACAGGTCAATATCACCCCGGAAACGGTTGATGATGACCCCTTTGACGAGCGCACGGTCTTCGGGAGGGATGATGGAAAGGGTGCCCACAACCTGGGCAAATACGCCCCCGCGGTCGATGTCGGCAACAAGAATCACCGAAGCTCCCGCTTCACGGGCCGTACGGAAGTTCACGAAGTCGCGCTTATAGAGGTTCATCTCTGCGCAGGACCCCGCGCCTTCAATAACCAGCAGTTCATGCTTTGCCATCAGCCGGTGCAGGCTCTCGAATGCCGCAGCCGCCCACTTCGAGGTATCTTTGAAATACCCCTTCGCACTCTCGGTCGAGGATACCTTTCCCTGCAGCACGACCTGCGCACAGGTATCGGTGTTGGGTTTCAGGAGGACGGGGTTCATGTCGGCAGTCGGCGCAACCCGGGCCGCCTCGGCCTGAACGACCTGAGCGCGGCCGATCTCCATACCATCCGGCGTCACTCCGGAGTTGTTCGACATGTTCTGCGCCTTGTATGGTGCGACATCAATGCCCGCATCGCGGAATATCCTGCAGAGCGCCGTAACTACGATGCTCTTGCCAACGTCGGAGGCAGTGCCGAGAACGGCTATGGAATGTGCTGTCATCAGAGTTTTTTCCATGCTTTAAGGTCTTTCAATCCCTTGAGGATCTGCGGTGCAGGGTATACGAAATGCTCGCCGTTGAGCTCTACCACATGGCATTTCGCACCCTCCAGCGGCACTACGCATCCATGGGCGCTGTCATGCAGCACGAAAATGACATCGGGGCTGGTCAGCCGAACCAGTTCGGCAACGGTCCTGATCTCCTCTGACTTGTTCAGATGCCGTATGGTCGGATGATTTTCGACAACATTGAAGCCTGCAGCAGTAAATATTTCATAAAGATAGGTCTCCCTACCGAATGAAAACGGGGAGCCGGCACAGCTTGAGAGAATGAGGGTTCGTTTACCGTCCCCATGGACTTCTGCCGCTGCCTTGCGCCATTTGGCGGAAAACTCTGCAACACGGCGATCTCCGTCAGGAAGATCCAATACATCGGAAATCACGCGGATGCTCTCCTCTACTTCACCCATCCCTTTGAAACCATGAAGTACGACTCCTCGAGCGTTCTTAGGCGTCACCCCACGAAGCACCTTCGGATCAGTCCAGTCGGACGTAAAGATATAATCGGGATGGAGACGGGCAATGGCCTCCCCGTCAGGATCAATAATGCCGCCTGTTTTAGGAAGGTCCATGAAATCATAGCGGCTGACACCAACTATTCGATCTGCCACTCCGAGATACTGCAGCATATAGGTGATGAACGGGGACTGGCTTATAATGCGATCCGTTGCAGAAACCTCTGCTGATGTAAAGAAAAGCAGAAGCACCAATACAATTCTCTTCATGATTAATACGCGATTAACTGATGAGCGGAACAGGCCGGCATTAGCAATGAATGCCGGCCCACCGGCTGAAAATGTTCTTTAAAATGAGACTTTAACCCCGGCATACGCCGAACGCCCGACACTGGCATACGTCCAGGCCTCCTCATAATATGCATCAAACAGGTTATCAATGCGCCCGTACAGCCTGACCTGGCCGTTCAGGTCATATGAGGCAGAAACATTAGCCAAAAAGTAGCTCTCAAGCTTTCCGGTAGTATTGCAGTCGGCATCCTTCGCGCCGCTATCCCTGCGAGAGCCTACCCACTGCATTGATCCATGGAGTTTGGCTTTTTTGGTCGCATTCCAGGAACCACTGAAAGCAACCTTATTTTTGGGGCGGCGGACCAGTTCCTCATTATCCGCATCCTGCGTATAAGTGTAGGTATGGTTCAATCCAAAGAACAGATCGGATGTCAGCTGCCACTCTGCAAAACTTTCCACACCGGTAATGGTCGTTGACCCGGCTATCTGGGTATACAGCGATGTGGCACGGTCAAAATCGATCCGGTCATCAACCTCGGTATGGAAATAGGTCGACCCCACTTTCAGGACAGGACTGAATCTATGCTCGAATCCAGCATCCCAGGCAGTACTGGATTCCGCCTTCAGTTCCGAGTTTCCATAAGGGCCGAATAATTCATAGAGAGATGGTGCCTTGAATCCTGTGCCATAACTGAACTTATAGACTGTATTGCCGTAGGTGTAGGACGGAGCAAGCCTGTATGTGTATGTATCCCCGAATATTTCATGGTTATCGTAACGGACACCCCCGACCAGCTTCATATCTCCGATACTCCATTGATCCTGAAGAAAGATGCTCCCGGTATACGCCTCCTTGCTCAGCATGGAGGCAGGACTGAAATCCTCATTCCGCATATTTTCGTTCTGATAACTCACCCCCAGACTTGTCACATGCGCATCGATGAGTGACAGGTCACCCTGCCATCCAATCTCATAGGTGTGTCCATGAAAAGTATCCTCAGAAACATCACCGGTCCTGTTGTCGCGATTCTGATCGCTTATATTGAGATATGCTGTACTGAACAGGGACTGGTACTTCATTTTCAGGGCAACCCGTCCACTGAACTGCTCTGAATCAGTCGTCTTTTCGGGAACGTCAGCCCCGAACGAGTCAACATCCACCCGCGCATCCGTATACCTGAACGTACCCTCAAGCGAGGTTGTTTCATTGATTCTGGCGCCAATATTCGCTGACAGTGTTGTATTTGCATACCCATCTTTTTCAAATGACAAATTCGTTGGATTGATGCATGCATTGTTTTCATCATAGACTGAAAAGCCATCAGTTTTCAAACGGGAAAGCGCAAAAGCGTAGTCAACTTTCCCCTGACTGCCGCTGGTTCCACCATAAAACTTCATCGTCCCGTACGATCCGCCTTCAGCACCGACATAGGTTGCAGGGACTTTTCCGCCTTTCTTGGTGATGATATTAATGACGCCAGCAAGCGCACTACCGCCATAAAGCACGCTTACCGGACCGCGAACAATTTCAATTCGCTCAATATTATCGACCGTCAGATTCGAAATATTTGGAGCTCTGTTCGGGTCACTCGGATCATTGGACGGAATCCCGTCGATAAGCACAAGAGTATGCTGGGAATCGGCACCCCTCATGAAAACGCTTGTTTTAGTCCCCATTCCACCGTTTGCGGCCACATCAATTCCCGGTGTCCCCTTGATCAACTCCTCTACGGTCTCCTGCCCGGAATTCTCAATTTCCTCTGCCGTAATGACGGTAACAGAGCTTCCTCCAGCATCGCTGATTGAGTTGAGGGTTTTCGTTGCAGATACCACCACCTCATCCATCATGTAGGTTGGAGAAGCCTCTTCTGCAAACGCTCCCCGGCTCGAGAGCAGTCCGAGCATGACGGCGAGAAATACTTTTTTGTTCATGATTGTTCCTGTGTTCAGTTATGGATTATTGAACAGACAGGGGTTAGCTGAAGGGTGCGTATGACACTGAAGCGGCATTTCCTTTTTGGATTCCAGAACAAAGCATCATTGACTGTGAGACCATACAGCTGCAGCCGGAGACTGGAGAGACGGACCTTGGGCCTGTGCTTTGCAAAAAGGATCAGATGGAAAAGCGATGCAGAAGTAATACAGCTTTGCCCAGACTATTAACCCGTAGTCGATCGTTTATGCAAATGGTAGATGGCAGGTCTCCTGACTTTGACGGCTTACTTCCATTCCGGCCTTCCCGCTGTTTTCCGAGGTGGAAAACGATGCAGTGACCTGGAACGAACCCTGAAACCGATGCATGTGGCCATGCAGGGATTTCGTGGCTTACCGTTATACAGTTGCGGGTACAGTCTGCGATTTTCACGCAGTTCCCTATTCTCCGGTTTTTAAACCGGCACCAGCTACGCTGAAAGAACAATTATGAAGCGTTATATAGCGAATTCTCCTGAAACTGACAAGCGCAATCAGCCGGGCCCGCTCCCCATGCAGGCACAGCAAGCCTTTCAGGCGAGTGGCCGCAGAGACACGGCAATCAACCTCCGAGCCCTCACAGCCACAGCCTTATCTGCTTTCATTACTCATAAACACATCACGCCCCTGATACTGACGCAGGGCTTCGAATTTCTCATAGGCGGCACCGCTCTCAAGTGCATGGCGCGCCTTGTCACCACCCTCGCGATACGACGATGCAATGCCGGACACATAGAGTGCTGCCGCTGCGTTCATGCAGAAGAAATCGGCTGCCGCCCCGCCCTCGCGGCCCTCAAGAACAGCGAGAACTGTTGCTGCGTTCTCCCTTGCAGTGCTCCTGCTTGCAATGCACTCGAACGGCACCGTTTTCATCCCGAAATCCTCCGGAGTGACTTCGTAGTGCGTAATGCTTCCGTCCCGGAGTTCAACCACGCGGGTCGGCCCGGAGAGGGAGAATTCATCAATACCGAACGCCGGGTCGAACCCCGCTGCCGTACCGTAGGGAGAGAGTGCCGCTGCCATCCCTATGTCTCTCAGGATTTCCACCATCTGTACCGACACGGCAGGGGCATAGGCTCCGATAACTGCACAGTTGTTCTGCCGGCAGGGACGGGTGAGCGGACCGAGGATGTTGAATGCCGAAGTGAAACGCATGCTTCTGATGAGCCGTGCCCAACCTGACTGCAGGAACGCCTCTCCCGGCAGATAGCATATCCCTGCATGCCGGAGACTCTGTGCGGCCCGCTCAAGCGGGTGGTCCAGATCAACCCCCAAAGCCTCGAAGATATCGGACGCTCCAGAAACGCCGGTAACGAGCCGCGCACCTTTTTTTGCTATGGGCAGACCGCATGCTGCGGCAATGAGTGCGGCGGGGCTCGAGCAGTTCAAGGTTTTCAGCCGGTCGGATCCCGTGCCGACGATATCACATACAGGCCCCACGAGATCCACATCGATTTTCAGGGTATCGTGGCAGTCAAGGGCATCCCACGCACCGGACAGCTCCCCGGTGGTCGGTCCCCGCATCAGATGTGCTGCAAGAAATGCCCCCTGCTGAAGCTCCGGCTGAAGGTTGAGGATGACCTGCCGATAGGCCTCCCGGGACTCTTCACGATCCATGATGTGGCCACCGGCAACAGCGGTAATCAACTTTCCGAATTCCCGAAGCCGTTGTTCATTCTCCATTGATTTTTTCCTTCATAATCGGCCCCCGTCCGATCCCGGCGGAGGCACTGTTGTTGTAATAACACGCTCATCAGGGCACCTCAGACAATGACATGGCGGAAACCTTTCCCGCTGAGGACTGCTTCCATTGCGGGTTGCACCCCGTCCAGCCGGATCCTGCGCTCAATAAGGAACCCGAGCTCAGCGCTGTACCATGAAAGCAGGCGGACTGCTTCACCCATATCATGAAGCCGGCAGCCATAAGCGCCTATGAATGCAAGCTCACGGTAATGCAGCTCATCAACTACGCGGGCAGGGATTGCCGGCTCCTTCCCTATCCCGCTGAACAGGCAGAACCTGCCGCCGGCCGCCAGCCGGTCGACTCCGGCCTCAATGGCTTCCGGAGCCGGCGTGGCGTTGAAGACAACATCAAACAGACCACAGGGCGCGCCCGGATGTACGTCGGTGCCGATTCCGAAACGATTTCTGAACACCTCGCTCTTTGAAAGCTTCTCTATATCAGGATCGGACATAACGACAGAAGCGCCACATTCCCTCGCCACAAGGGCAACGAGAAGCCCCAGCGTACCTGCCCCGTAAATGAGGACCCGCTCCCGGGAACTCACACCTCCCTGCCGCACGCCGTGTACGGCACAGGCGAGAGGTTCGGCAAGCGTTGCCATCACCGGGCCGACTCCCTCAGGCACTTCGAGAAGGCTGGAGCGCGGAGCCGTGAGGAATTCAGCAAAACCGCCATCACGATGAAAGCCGGTGATGCGCATGTCCGGGCAAAGGTTCTGGCGCCCGCTCCGGCACGCCATACAGCTGCCACAGGCTTTGCCGGGCCACAGGACGTAAAGCTGGTCCGGATTGCCCTCGATAGTGCCGCTGACTTCATGGCCGAGAACCCGTGGCAGCCGGAGGTCACGATGTCCCGAACTCCACATCTTGGCATCGGTGCGGCAGATCGCGGCCGCCCGGACCCGCAGAAGAACCTCGCCTTCGCCCGGTATCGGAATCGGCCGATCGAGAATCGAGAGTGATTTGGGGCCGCAGAGAAGGAGTGCTTTCATGTTTTCGCATAAATAAAAAAGGGCTTCGTCCCATCTTCATTGAAGATGGAGCGAAGCCCTTTGCCATTGGGATTCTCTCAAGGCACTCCCCACGGGGGTAAATGCCGATTATTGGTAAGGGTTCGTCACAGCAGGTCTTCTGGCTCCCGGATCATTCCTCCCCCGCAGACCTTCCCATTCCGGTATGCCGGAACAGTGACCATCCCCTTCCGGGGATCTTGTGCAGGTTCAGTTCCCGGTTACAGCGGCGGGACCGCCACGGATTCACACCGTGTTCCTGGATGCTATGCAACCACTCATTGCAAAGGTAATGCATCCGCGATGAAATACAAATCATGCAAAGCCACAGGAACAACATGGAGCTTCCGCCGGGCTGCTGAACCAGTGTATCAATCTGAACGGGCTTGAAATACTGCCTCAGTCACCGCGCCATGTGCCGCAGTTCCATACCATGAGGTAAGGAGCGGGGAGAGAGGCTAAAGGGCAAACAGCGTCACCGACACGATAAGCAGCGAGTTCAGGGAATACGGATACCCGTATCCGAACGGATCCCAGAGCGGGTCAGCAGGCTTTTCCTGCATGCCGACGGGAAAACACGCCTCCGGCCTCCGGTGCTGCAGGATGGCTCTGGCCATCCGCGGACTGGTGAACAGCATCCTCGGGCTTGTGGAAAACACCTCAAGCGGAGGCGGTGAGATGAAATCCGGAGCCCGCAGCGCCGGAAAGAGGCGGCGGAGGATCGAAAGAAAAATGCGTGTGCCGATGCGACCGACAGAGAGGCGGAGTTTACCCGCTCCCCGTGCTTGTGCGGAGTTGTTCTTCATCTTGGTATCTCAGCTTTTATCCCGAAGCGTTCACGAAATAGTTGCGGCAGGTCTTCTGACTTTCCCGAATTCCTGCAGCCTTCCCGTTCCATTTGTGTTTGGAACAGTGGCATTGTTGCAGAAACCTTTCCATCTCCCTTGGGGGATGCAGGATTACAGCAGCGGGTACTGTCCCGGATTTACACCGGGTTCCCTATTACGCCTTCGATGTTTCCATATTCAGGCACCACAAGTCTAGATTTGCAGGATAAGAAAAAGTTTCCTCCCGCCAAACAGAAGAAAGCAAGAGATGCCATAGTGGTCCTCCATCAGCTCTTCTCTCCTGCTCCGGCAATGACTGTCGTAATCGCCTTCGAGTAATGGTGAACCTGTTCGAGGACATTGACCAGCTCCATATGCAGGTCGTGCGTCAGTTCCGATTCAGGATTGCGCCGTACACGCTCCAGATGCGAGGCCCCGGTCTCTGAGGAAAGAGTGCGGAACTCCCGGTCTTTGGCGAGGATCGCCGCCGCTTCTGCGGCGTCCATGCTCTGAAGCAAGTCGGCAAGCCTGCCCGATTCGCTGCAGACAAACGCATGCAGGCGGAGCAGCTCCTCTTTCCCATCCATGCTCAGCGGAGTCCTGAGGCTCTCTTTCATCCTGACAAGACGACGGGAGAGCGCCTCGATGACGTCTCCCATGGATTCCAGATACTTGACCGTTTCCATGAGAGCGAATACCTCCCTTGACTGCGCCTCGGTAAGACCGCTCCGGCTGATCTTTATCAGGTAGTCCGACACCCTCCGTTCGAGGTAATCCATCTTTTCCTCCCGCATGTCCATTCCTCCGATAATGGAAAGGCTGGGGAACACCTCATCCCGGCCCCTGTCCTCACGAACAAAGGGGTGCAGCGCAGCGCAGACCATCCGGGCCGCTATGCGCGCCATGCGTACGATCTCCCTGCGCGCGTAACTGAGGGCAAGTTCCGGTGTGGCAAGCGCGGACTCCTTCAGGTACCAGACGGCTGGCTGCTGGCGGATCTCCATCGGGTCATCCGGGTAAAGGAAATACAGCAGGCGGTCGAACAGCGGCAGAAGCGGAAGAAAGACAAGAGCCATGAAAACGTTGTATATGGAATGGGCGTTGGCCACCTGCCGCGGCAGGTCCTCCGACACGCTGAGGGTCCGGACGAGCGAAGCAAACTGGGGGATGAAGAAGATGAAGAGGAGAATGCCCGCCACGTTGAACATGACTTGTGCAAGCGCCACCCTTTTGGCTGGCCGAAGCATCCCTGAGCCGGCAATCACTGCCGTGATGCAGGTGCCGATGTTGGCGCCGAGAAGCAGAGGAATCGCCGCCTCAAGACCGATGCTGCCCTGAGAAGCAAGCGTTATGACGATACCGATAAACGCGCCGCTGCTCTGCATGAGGGCGGTGAGAAAGAGGCCCGAAAAAAGTCCCGCGAGCGGGTTGTCAAGAAAGGAGAGCATCTGGAGAAAGGGCGGATAGGCCTGCAGCGGCGCTACCGCCCCGGACATCAGCTGCAGACCGAAAAACAGCAGGCCGAACCCCGATACCGCCTCGCCAAGAAAACGGAGGTTCTCAGTCTTGGCGAGAGTGTAGAGAAGAAAACCCAACGTGAAGATGACGAGGGCGTAATCGTGGAGCCGGAATGCAATCAGCTGTGCCATGGCCGTCGTGCCGATTTCCGCGCCTAAAATCACGGCCAGCGACTGGCTGAAGGTCATGAGGCGGGACTGTACGAGCCCGACGAGGGTGGCGATGATGGTACTGCTGCTCTGCACCACCATAGTTGCCATCGCTCCGGCAAACAGCCCGAATACAGGCCTGCCGGCAATGCGTGAAACAAACACCCTCATCCGCTCACCGGAGGCCTTTTTCAGGCCGCTGCTCATCATCCTGATCCCGAACAGGAACAGAGCCAGACCGCCGGAAAAATACACGGCGATGGATGTGAAGGAGATCACCTGGTTCATGGCATGTTCATGGCATGTTCATTAGCGAGTTAATAGTGCATTCATGATTCGTGTACAGCTCGTTTTGGCTCGTTGTCGGCACCCGGTTCATGATGGAGATGGAGACGGGCCGCCTGCAGGCAAATTACATATTTTTTCTCTGCCGAGCAGAGCAAAGCCCCTCTGACGCCTGTATTCAAAAACCTCCCGGAGCGTATGGCTGAGGATGAATGAATCGACCAGTTCACCAAGAACGCCACCGGGCATACGGTAGAAGATGGTATCGGTCATTTCCGTGCCCCCCTTGACCGCCTTGAACTCATGGCGATGCATCCAGTGCAGATAGGGACCGGAGAGCTGCACGTCCTCAAAAACAAATGGCTTTTCTACCCGGCTGATTTCGGTTTCCCAGAAAACAGGGACAAGCATGAAGGGATAGAGGGTATAGGTGATGCGCATACCCTCATGAATGTGCCCCGCGCCCGACCCTCCCGTTACCCTGAAGCGCATCTCAGGCGGAGTCAGGCGGGCAAGGTTCAGGGGACGCGAAAAAAAGTCCCAGACGCATTCAATCCCGACCGGGAAGTGCTGTACGAACTGCAGTGTATGTGTTTCCATAGTTCCTATAACGCTCCCGGGGCAAAAAAGTATCCCCGCCCTGTTGGCATTTACAACACGCGCTATGTACCTTGCTACTGCATTTTCCACCCGATACCTTCAGTAACCGCAACAACCACCCGTATGCGTCGACAGGGCAACCTTTTCCGGCAGATGGCCTTTCTGCCCCTCTTATGCATGTTCATCTTCACGGCCGCATGCACGGAAAAGCATGCAGAAACCCCGGCACAGGACGCCAGACGCCCGAAAATCGTCAGCCTCGCACCGAGCCTCACCGAAATGCTCTTCGCCATAGGGGCCGGGGACCAGGTCGTCGGGCGCACCAGCGCCTGTGACTGGCCGGTTGAAGCTAAAGCGATCCCGGTAACCGGCGCCTTCGGCCGCCCCTCACTTGAAGTACTCGCATCCATCCACCCCGATCTTGCCATCGATGTCGACCTTGCCGATGAGAAGATGGGAGAAAAAATCAAAGGGCTCGGCATACGGCTTGAGACCATAAGCTGCAAAACCCCTGAAGAGATCCCGGACGCGCTGAGAAGACTCGGCCGGCTGACCGGCCACGAAAAGCAGGCCGACAGCCTTGCAGCCGTCATCACGGAAGGGCTCGGCCGATACCGCATGAAGGCCGAAGAACGCATGAAGGCCAGAGAAAAGAAAACGCGCCCGAGCGTCTATCTGGAAATCTGGGACGACCCGTTCTGGACCGGCGGCAGCGGCAGCTACACCTCGGCACTGATCGAATGCGCCGGAGGACGCAACATCGGGGACGTGGTGGAGAAGGAATATTTTGAAATATCCCAGGAGTGGGTGATTGCCCGGAACCCGGACATCATCGCCTGTATGTACATGGCCAGGGAGACCTCCGCTGCCGGAGATGTGATGAAGCGCCCCGGCTGGGGGCACCTCCGTGCGGTGAAGGGGGGACATGTGTACGACGGGTTCGACAACAGCCTGTTCCTGCGTCCGGGGCCGAGGGTCCTTGAAGGAGTGGAAAGGCTGCACAGACTCTTTTACCCCGGGGACAAAGAGAAGGGCTGAATTTCAGGCCGGCAGTACCGATTCGGCTTCAATTTTCTTATCTTTGGGGCTTTGACCCCCCGGCCGGGGGGGCAAACCGCTGAACAAAACGCTCCCTGTGCATGAAGAAGTCGCCACTGTTCATCCTGCTCCTGACCGTCATGCTCGACCTTATCGGGTTCGGGATCGTGCTGCCGCTTCTTCCGACCTACGCAAAGGACCTCGGAGCGAACCCGTTCATGATCGGCTTCATCGCGGCGATCTTCTCCATCATGCAGTTCATCTTCTCCCCGCTATGGGGAAAGCTGAGTGACAAGATCGGCCGGCGGCCGGTCATGCTCATCAGCATCTTCATCACTGCGCTCTCCTATCTGCTCTTCTCCCAGGCCAGCACCATACCGCTGCTCATTCTCTCCCGCGGCCTTTCCGGCATCGGCTCGGCCAACATCGCCGCCGCACAGGCCTACATCACCGACGTCACCGACAGCAAGAGCCGCTCCGGCGCGATGGGCATGATCGGGGCGGCATTCGGCATCGGCTTCATCATCGGCCCCCTCATCGGCGGCCTGCTCAAACACAACTGGGGCATCCCGATGGTCGGCTATGTCTCTGCCGGGCTCATCGCTTTCGACTTCCTGCTTGCCGTCTTCTTCCTGCCTGAATCGAACAAAAACGCAGGAAAGCTCTCCTTCAGCTTCGGCAGGTCGGCCAAAGGTCCCTCCCGCCCCGTTCTGGAAATCCTCGGGGAAAAGACCGGAGAATATGTCGACGGCCTGAAACTGGCCTTCAGTTCCCGCCCGCTGGCCATGCTGATGATCGCCAATTTCCTCTTCACCTTCGCCATCGTCAACATGCAGGTGGCCTCCATCCTCCTCTGGAAAGAGTATTTCATGGCGACCGACCAGGGCATCGGCTACATTTTCGCCTATGTCGGTTTCTTTTCCGTCGTTGTTCAAGGCGGCATGATCCGCAACCTCATCAAAAAGCTCGGAGAACACAAGCTCTTTCTCTGGGGCCATATCTTCACCTTCATCGGGGTCTTTTTCGTCCCCTTCGCCCCTAAGGACTCCCTTTTCACCATCGGGCTCCTGATCCTCTTTTTCTTTGCAATCGGCACCAGCCTCGTGGCCCCGATCAACCTCTCAATGATCTCCCTCTACAGCTACAAGCAGCAGCAGGGACAGATACTCGGCATCTCGCAGTCGGTCAACTCGCTGGCCCGCATCATGGGACCCTTCAGCGGAAGCATCCTCTACGGCATGAACTTCCACGCCCCCTACATCGTCGCCGGAGCGCTGACGGTTCTCGGGGTACTGATCGCGCTTGATATGTTCAAGTACCGGATCGAGGCCTTCGATACCGAGGGTGCCGCAGCTGTAGAATCCCCAAACGCCTGACTCAGAACCCCCTTCGGCAACCATGCCCTAACTGGAGAATACCATCATGAACATCGGAGTGATAGGCGTCGGCAAGCTCGGTGAGTTCCACACCAAGCTGCTGGCGGAAATAGCGCAGGAAACCCCCGGTGTCACCTGTGCCGGCGTATTCGACCTCGATCCCGCAAGGGCCCGGGAAATCGCCTCGAAATACGAGGTCTCGGTGTTCCCCACCATCGACAGTCTGGCTGAAGCCTGCGATGCGGCCGTCATCGCCACAACGACGAGTTCCCACTTCCAGATCGCCCGCGGCCTGCTTCAGAAAGGCCTGCACCTTTTCATCGAAAAACCCATCACAACTACGGTCGAAGAGGCAGACCTGCTCATCCGTCTCGAAAAAGAGATGGGCGTCACCATCCAGGTCGGCCATATCGAGCGGTTCAACCCGGCCCTGAGAGCGGTCGAAGCCCATATCGGGCGGCCGATGTACATCCAGGCAGAACGGCTCAGCGGCTTTTCACGCCGGGTGACCGATGTCTCTGTCGTGCTTGATCTCATGATCCACGACATCGACCTTGTCCTTTCGCTCATCAACTCCGAGATCCGCCATATCTCTGCTTCCGGCGTCAGGGTGTTTTCCAACGAGCTCGACATGGCCACAGCCCGAATCGACTTCCAGAACGGTGCGACAGCAAACGTCACGGCGAGCCGGCTCAGCCGGAGCCGCAGCCGCAAGCTCCGCTTTTTCGGGACTGCGCCGAAAAGTTACGCATCGCTCGACCTCACGACAGGCAAATCCGAAGTGTTCCGGCTCGTGAAGCCCGAAGAAGCCTCATCGAAAAACCCCATCAAGACCTTTGCAGCAAAAAAGATCCTCGAACAGTTCGGCGAGATTCAGGAGTCAATGCAGGGCCTCGTGCTCGACTACATCCACCCCGACCCGCCGAAAGTCAATGCCCTGAAGGACGAGCTGCAGCACTTCATCGCCGCAGTGGCGGGTGAGGCTCCAGTGGCAGTCAGCTCCCACGACGGCCGACGGGCAATCATGGTGGCCGGACGCATCGCCGAGGAAATCGCCGCAAACGCAGAGGCCCTGAAAGCGGCTGAAGGAGCGATGGAGGACTGAAGCGCATGGTAACTACTGTTCCCGATATCCTGTTCCGCATTGGAGAAATCGCCGACAGGAGCCAGATGGGCTGCTACCTTGTCGGCGGCTATGTCCGCGACATGCTGATGCAGCGCCCCTGCACCGACATCGACATCATGGTGTTGGGCGACCCCGTCCCCTTCGCCAAAACGATCCAGAAAGAGCTCGGCGGCAGGAATTTCGTCTTGTTCGAACGGTTCCGCACCGCACGCCTCGAGCTTCCGGACCCGGAGGGTGCGACCTTTACCCTTGAGCTTGTCGGCGCCCGCAAGGAGTCCTACAACCACGACTCCCGCAAACCCATCACCCTCAAGGGCACCCTCGAAGACGATCTCTCACGGCGCGACTTCACCATCAACGCCCTTGCCCTCGTCCTCAACCATGAAGGGCGCGGCACCATCGTGGACCAGCACTGCGGCCGGGAGGACCTTGAAAAGAAAATACTCCGCACACCGCTCGCCCCCCTGCAGACATACTCGGACGACCCTCTCCGCATGATGCGCACAGCGCGTTTCGCAGCACAGCTCGGCTTCACCCCGGCTCCTGAAGCAGTGGCGGCCATGGCCACCATGCACGAACGGATCCGGATCGTCTCCCCAGAACGCTCGAGCAGCGAGTTCCTGAAAATCATGCAGTCCCCCGAGCCTTCAGTCGGGCTCAAACTCCTGCATGAAACCGGAGTGCTCGCAGAAATCCTCCCTGAAACGGCAGCCATGGCGGGCATCGAACAGATCGACGGCCTTGGCCACAAAGACACCCTCTACCACACATTCCAGGTGGTCGACAACGTCGCCCGGGCGTCCCAGGACCTCTGGCTCCGGATTGCCGCGCTCCTGCACGACGTCGCAAAACCACAGACAAAGCGGTTCAGCAAACATGCGGGCTGGACCTTCCATGGCCATGATGCGGTGGGAGTGAGGGCGGCGGCAAGGATCTTCCGCGAAATGCGATGGCCGCAGGACCGGCTCGTCTATGTGCAGAAAATGATCCGCATGCACCACCGGCCCATTCCCCTCTCGAAGGAAGAGATCACGGACTCGGCCATCCGCCGGCTCATGTTCGACGCCGGAGAAGATCTGGAAGACCTGATGACGCTCTGCCGTGCAGACGTCACGAGCAAGAACCCCCGGAAGGTTGCCCGCATCATGCAGAACTTCGGAAATGTGGAGAAGAAGATCGCGGAAGTCGGAGAAAAGGATCTTCTGGCCAAATGGCGCCCGCCCGTCGACGGACTGGAAATCATGCAGGAGCTCCAGCTCCCGGAAGGCAGGATGGTCGGCATGATCAAAAAAGAGATGGAAAACGCCATCATCGACGGCACTCTCCCCTATGAGCGTGAAGCAGCGCTCGAGTATGTTCGGGAGGCATACAGGAGGTTATCGGGAGATGGCCCCCCTGCAGCGGGAAAATAAGCACCGACTTTTCGTTATATTGAGCCTTTTTTGAAGAACCTTTTCGAACTCCAAAACAGCACCACCCTTGATACCTCGTTACTCACCCAAAGACATGACGGCGATCTGGACCGATGAAGCCAAGTTCCAGCGCTGGCTCCAGCTTGAAATCGCCGCAGTCGAAGCCCGCATGGAAGCCGGAATCGTCCCCCCCCCTGCACTCGACACCATCAGGAAGAAAGCCGCATTCAATGTGGAAGAAATCCTTGAGATCGAGAAAGAGACCAAGCATGACGTCATCGCCTTCCTCACCAATGTCGCAAGCTACGTCGGCCCCGACTCCCGCTGGATCCATGAAGGGCTGACCTCGTCCGACGTGGTCGACACGTGCCTGGCCATGCAGATGCGTGACGCCGGCGCCATTCTGGTAAAAGATATCGAACAGCTCGTCGCCGTGCTTGCCCGGCGTGCCGTCGAGTTCAAGTACACGGTCGAAATGGGCCGCACCCACGGCATACACGCCGAACCGACCACGTTCGGGCTCAAGCTCCTGCTCTGGCACGAGGAGATGAAGCGCAACCTCCTGCGGATGAAGCGCGCGGTCGAGACCATCTCGGTCGGAAAGATCTCGGGAGCCGTCGGCACCTACCAGCACCTCTCCCCCGACATTGAAGCAGCCGTATGCCGCAAACTCGGCCTGGAGCCCTCCAGCATATCGACCCAGATCCTGCAGCGCGACCGCCATGCAGAGTTCGCAACCACCATGGCCATCGTCGCCTCAAGCATCGAGAAGTTCTCCGTCGAGCTCCGCCACCTGCAGCGCACCGAGGTCCGTGAGGCTGAGGAGTACTTCAGCAAAGGCCAGAAAGGCAGCTCGGCCATGCCGCACAAACGCAACCCCATCACCTTCGAGCGCCTGACGGGCCTGGCCCGCGTCGTACGCTCAAACTCCCTCGCCGCCATGGAAAACGTGGCACTGTGGCACGAACGCGACATCTCGCACTCCTCGGTCGAGCGCATCATCATGCCCGACAGCACGACCGCGCTCTGTTACATGCTCCGCACCTTCTCGGAATCGCTCGAAACCCTCCTCGTCTACCCCGAACGGATGGAAGAGAACTTCAACTCCTCCTACGGCCTCACCACATCGCAGACCCTGCTTCTGGCCCTCACGGCAAAAGGCCTGACCCGCGAAGATGCCTACCGGCTCGTGCAGCGCAACGCCATGGAGAGCTGGGCCACGAAAACCCACCTGCGGGAGCTCGTACTGAAGGATGAAGAGCTTCTCCAGCACATCAGTGCAGAGGAAATCGCCGGCCTGTTCAGCTTCGACACCATTCTTGGCAAGCTGAAGAACAGCGTTGACGTCATCTTCAAACGCAACGGACTTGACTGAAGGAGCTGCACGAATGTACGGACGGGTACACGCCGTAAGAAAAGGCCTTGCAGAGATCATGGTCGTCTGTGAGGACGAAGCCCTGAAAGGCCCGCACTGCGGATTCTGCAGTGCCAGCGGCGGAGGTGCAGGCAAAGCGAAGAACGAGACCATTCTGGCACGGAACGACGCCGGTGCAACCGCCGGCACGATCGTTGAACTCTCCATCGGCGAGCATGCCGAGCTGAAGGCCGCACTCATCCTCTTTGTCATACCCCTCTCGACATTCATTCTCGCCCTCATCGCGGCGGCAGCCGTCCAGCTGCCGCTCCTGCAGGCGGCAGGTACGGGAGGAGCGGTCCTCCTTCTAACCCTCGTCGTCCTCAAGGCTGTTCTGAGAAACAAGACCTACCACAGGGTGGTCCGCGTCGTACCAAAACCCCTGAAACACGGGTGAAGAACGGCAATTGCCCTGCAGTACTTTTATTTCAGACAGAAAAGCCGTACCTTGAAAGTCAGAATTTTCAATGCCCGCACATTCGCTGCGGCTTCGAACGGGAACACTGCCCCGTTACAGACCGCCTGAACCGGATGATGCATCAACCGGCATACCCGTATGCCGCCTCTATTACAAGCCAATGGTAAATGAAGCCTTCATACCCGCCGTCCTCAGCCTGGGAACCCTTGCCCTCGCCCTCGGCGTCATCATATACTTTGTCTCCAGAAAGTTCCATGTCGCAGAAGACCCGATGGTGACCATCATCAACGGGGTCCTGCCCGGTGTCAACTGCGGCGCCTGCGGCTATCCAAGCTGCAACCAGTTTGCCGAAGAGCTGGTACGAACCAGAGACACCTCGATGACCTGCCCGGTCGGAGGAAGTGATCTTGCCGCAAAGCTCGGTGACTCGCTCGGCATTGAAATGGCTGAGCCAAAGCCGGTTGTCTGCGCCGTCCTCTGCCAGGGTTCCGACAACGTCGCAAAGCCTTCTGCCGAGTACGTCGGCATCCAGGACTGCTGGGCCGCCACCCAGGCATTCGCCGGCCCCAAACTCTGCCGCCACAGCTGCATCGGCCTCGGCTCCTGCATCGCATGGTGCGACTTCAATGCCATGCGTATCGAAAACGGCCTCATCGTCATTGATTCCGACCTCTGCACCGGCTGCGGAGCCTGCATTCCCGCCTGCCCCACCGGAGTGCTCGTCATGCAGGACAAGAAAGCCGACAGAATCTTCATCGCCTGCAACTCGCACGACCGCGGTGCCGACACCAAACGTGCCTGCGACGCCGGCTGCATCGCCTGCCAGAAATGTGTGAAAGAGTGCCCTGAACAGGCCATCGTCATCGAAGACTTCGTAGCCCGCATCATCCAGGAAAAATGCACCTCGTGCGGCAAGTGCATCGAGGTCTGCCCGACGAAAGTCAACTGCATCGTCCGGCTGAACGATACCGTCAAATCAAAACAAGCCTCATAGATGAAGACATTCACGGTTGGAGGCATCCACCCTCCCGAACATAAACTGACTGCATCGAAAGCGATTGAGGCCATGCCGATTCCCGCCGAGATTGCCGTTTCTATGAACCAGCACCTCGGAAAGCCCGCCAAACCGGTTGTGAAAGTGGGCGACGAGGTCAAGAAAGGCCAGCTCATCGGTGAAGCCGACGGATTTATCTCCGCCAATGTCCATGCCGGCACGAGCGGCAAGGTCAAGGCTGTCAAATCGGCCCCGCACCCCGGCGGCAACTACTCAATGACCGTCATCATCACCACCGACGGCAAAGACGAGTGGCTGGAAGGCTGCAACACCCCGGCCATTGACCCGACGAGTCTTTCGAAAGAGGAGATTCTGCGGAAAATCAAGGATGCGGGAGTTGTCGGAATGGGCGGAGCAGGGTTCCCGACCTCAGTGAAGCTCTCCCCTCCCAAGGACAAGCCGGTCGACACCATCATACTCAACGGCGCCGAGTGCGAACCGTTCCTCACCGCCGACCACCGCCTCATGCTCGAGTCTCCGGAAGGTATCGTGAAGGGCCTTCTGATCATCACCTCGCTCTTTGAGGGAAAGGCAAAACCCTTCATCGGCGTTGAATCGAACAAACCCGACGCCGTTCTTGCTCTCCAGAAAGCAGCTGCCGGAAAAGGCATAGAGATCGTCACCCTCGAGACCAAATACCCTCAGGGTGCGGAAAAACAGCTCATCAACGCCATCACCGGCCGCACCATCGAAGAGGGCCAGCTCCCCTTCGACAAAGGCTGCCTCGTCCAGAACATCGGCACGGCGCTTGCCGTCTACGAAGCCGTATGCCTGAACCGTCCGCTGGTTGAGCGCATCGTGACCGTATCGGGCATGGAGATCAAGTCGGCAAAGAACATCAAGGCGGTCATCGGAACCCGCTTCAGCGACATCGCCGCTTTTGCAGGCAGCATGTCGGAGAAAACGAACCAGGTCATCACCGGCGGACCTATGATGGGGCGCTCGCAGTTCACCCTCGACGTGCCGGTCACCAAAACCACATCGGGCATCCTCTTCATCAACAACACCATGCTCACAGGTTCTCGTGAAAGAACCTGCATCCGATGCGGCAAATGCACGAGCGGCTGCCCACAGAGCCTGGAGCCATGGCTGCTTGCCACCGAAGCCGAGTTCCGCCGGCTGGATGATGCCGAGACTTACGGGCTCATGAACTGCACGGAATGCGGCAGCTGCAGCTACCAGTGCCCGTCAGGACGCGAACTCGTCCACTGGATCAAGTACGCCAAGGCCCTCAGAAACAACCGCCGTCAACGCAAAACCGCTTAACAGCAACAGCATTAGCCACATGGAACCACTGAAGTTGAAAGTATCCTACGCGCCCTTCGTCCGCTCGAAGGACTCGATAGAATCGGTGATGTACAACGTTGCCCTCGCGCTGCTGCCGGCAACCGCACTTTCGGTCTACTATTTCGGCATCCCCGCCCTGCTCGTGACCCTTACGGCCATCGCCGCATCCATCGCCTTTGAATGGATGACCGACCGCATCCGAAGGAAGCCCGATTCCTGCTTCGACGGCAGCGCCGTTGTCACCGGCCTGCTCCTTGCACTCAACGTCCCCTCCGGCCTTCCGCTCTGGATGGTCGTCCTCGGAGCCTTTGTGGCCATCGTCGTCACCAAGCACCTGTTCGGAGGGCTCGGCTTCAACATCTTCAACCCGGCGCTTGTGGCAAGGGTGTTTCTCCTCATCTCCTTTCCGGTCGCCATGACCAGCTGGCCTGTCCCCTTCGCGGTGGACATGCAGACGGCAGCCTCCCCGCTCGGCATCCTGAAAACCGACGGACTCTCCGCCCTCCAGGGGTTCAGCTACATGGACGCGCTGCTCGGCAAAACCGGCGGAAGCCTCGGTGAAACCTCCGCGCTTGCGCTCCTCATCGGTGCGGCATGGCTCTTCTACAAGCGCTACATCACCCTCACCATCCCGCTGACCTTCATCGCCGTCACCGCAGTCTTCACCGGCATATTCTATCTCATCGATCCTTCGACCTACGCCACCCCGCTCTTCCACATCCTGACCGGCGGCCTCATCCTCGGTGCTTTCTTCATGGCTACCGATATGGTGACAAGTCCGATGTCGATGCGCGGCCAGCTGGTCTTCGCCGGCGGCTGCGGCATACTCACCGCAGTAATCAGGCTCTGGGGCGGATACCCTGAAGGGGTCTCGTTCGCAATCCTCATCATGAACTCCCTGGTACCGCTGCTCGACCGGTGGGACCTCAACGACATCAAGGCCAAGAAACAACAGTCCCTCGAAACAGCATGAGACCAGTCATCATACTTACCATCATCGGCCTTATCAGTGCCGCCCTTCTGGCAACGGTCGCCGACTTCACCAAAGAGCCAATCGCGATTGCCAAAGCTCAGATGGAGCGTCGAGCGATCGAGAAGATCTTCCCATTCCAGCTTGACAGCCTCCGAACCCTCGAAGCTGCCGGCACTTCATTCTTCGAAGCCTACGACACCGAAGGCACCTTGAAGGGCATCGCCGTGAAATCATTCACGGAAAAAGGCTACGGCGGCAGGATTGAAATCCTGCTCGGCGTCGCCCCCGACCACAGCATCATCGACTACAAGGTCATCACGACCATGGAAACCCCCGGCCTCGGAGACAAGATCGACAAGGAGAGGTTCCGCCGGCAGTTCCACGGAGTCAGCCTGGACGGGCCGGTATGGAAAGTCCACAAGGATGGCGGGTTCGTCGACGAACTGACTGCGGCCACAATCTCCTCGCGAGCCATCACCGATGCCGTCCACACCGGACTGGAACTGATCAACCAGCAATACCCTAACACCGCTGCAAAATGAACGAAGCACTCAATACACTGACCAGGGGGTTCGTCAAGGAAAACCCCGTGACCAAGATGCTCCTCGGGCTCTGCCCGGTGCTCGCGGTCACCACTTCTGCGGTAAACGGACTCGGCATGGGACTTGCGACCACCTTCGTACTGCTCGGCTCGAATGTCGTGATATCGCTCACATCGAAAATGATCCCCGACACGGTACGCATCCCGTCGTTCGTGCTCATCATCGCCACCTTCGTGACGATCGTCGATATGCTCATCAAGGCGTTCTCGCCTGAGCTGAACCAGGCGCTCGGCATCTTCATTCCGCTGATCGTCGTCAACTGCATCATCCTCGGTCGTGCTGAAGCCTTCGCCAGCCGCTCCGGAGTATGGTACTCGGTGCTTGACGCCATCGGTATGGGTATCGGCTTTACCCTGGCGCTCCTTGTTCTCGCCTCCATCCGCGAGGTTCTCGGCAGCGGAACAATATTCAATATGCCTCTCATCGGCGAGAACGGCACCCCGCTGCTCGTCTTCGCCCTCCCTCCCGGCGCATTTGCAGGCCTCGGAGCAATGATTGCACTCATGAACGCACTTGAAAAGAAAAGAGGAGTCAACTGATGGCTGAATATCTGCTCGTAATCGTCAGCGCTGTTTTTGTCAACAACGTTGTCTTCGCCCGCTTCCTCGGCATCTGCCCCTACCTCGGGGTCTCAAAGAAACTCGACACGGCCCTCGGAATGGGACTTGCCGTCACCTTCGTCATGACGCTCTCCACCGCCATCACCTATGTGCTCTACCACGGCGTGCTCGTGGCATTCCACATCGAGTTCATGCAGACGGTCATGTACATCCTCGTCATCGCCTCGCTGGTACAGCTGGTCGAAATCGTCCTCAAGAAGGTCTCCAAGCCCCTGTACAGCGCGCTCGGCATCTACCTGCCGCTCATCACCACGAACTGCGCCATCCTTGGTGTGGCCCTGCTTGCCATCCAGGAGAAGTATTCGCTTGTGATGTCCGTACTCTTCGCCTTCTTCTCCGCCATCGGCTTCATCCTGGCCATCGTCATCTTTGCCGGTGTGCGCGAAAAGCTTGAAGACGCAGATATTCCGGCCCCGTTCAGGAACGTCCCGATCGGCCTGGTCTCCGCAGCAATCCTCTCGCTTGCATTCATGGGATTTTCCGGACTTGTGAAGTAAGATACCCCCGCGAGAACGCAGCCTCCCCCGCCTGCCCGGGCGGGGGCTGCAAGCCAGAAACCGCCATGCGAACTCCCTTCCGCCTCTCTCTTCTCATCTTCTTTCTCACCATCCTCTTCTCCTGCTCCGCCCGGCTGGACGAAGCACCGGTGTACGAACAGGAAAAGGTCCTGATGGGGACCGTCTTCAAAATCAAGGCTGCAAGCAGGGATATCCCTGAAGAAAAAGTTGAAGCGGCTTTCACCAACGCATTCCAGAGAATTGCCTCTCTGGAGTCCCAATTGAGCGAGTGGATCGCCGAAAGCCCCGTCTCTCTGGCGGCACGTCAGGCAGGCCTCGCCCCCGTTCCCGTTACCCTGGACCTCGCGAACGTCACAGAGCTCGGCCTGGCCATATCAGACAGCACCGGGGGCGTATTCGACCCGACCTTTCTGCCGCTCGGGAGGTTGTGGGACATCAAGCACCGGAAGTCTCCGCCTCCCCCCGACAGCATTGCGGCTGCCCTGAAACTTGTCGACTACCGGGCTGTCCGGCTTGAGCGGAAGAAGATGACGCTGTATCTCGAAAAGAAAGGGATGAAAATCGGGTTCGGGGGGATCGCCAAAGGGTACGCTGCACGCGAAGCCGGCAGGATACTGGAGCGGGCGGGCATAGACGACTACATCATCAACGCCGGAGGAGATCTGTTTGTGCACGGCAGAAAGAACGGCGGGGAATGGAGCTCTGGCATACAGGATCCCGACAGAAAGGACGCCCCTCCGCTCATCCGCTTCAACATAAGGCGTGAGTGCGGCATCGCAACAAGTGGAGGGTATGAGAACTTTTTTATATGGAACGGCCGCCGCTACCACCACATCATCGATCTTTCGACCGGCCAGCCGGCTTCGGGTATGAAAAGTGCGACGGTCTTCGCCCATGACCCCGCAAAGGCAGACGCCTATGCGACCGCCTTCTTCATCCTCGGGCCCGAGCTATCACGCGCCCGTACCATGCGTGACACAACCCTCGCTTACATCCTCATCGACAGCACAGGCCGCATCCACCGCAGCCCGAACCTTTCAGCCTTCATTGAAGAATGAGGCTCTACCAGGGGGCTCTGGCTTCCGGGAAGCTCAAGATAAAAGCCATCCGAAAGGCAACCGATGAATAGAGACAAACTGCTGACAATGGCCCCGAGGGACTGAGGCACCAAGGGAAAGAAGGGCGGAAGAATCGATATAAAAATGCCCCTAGGGGAAACCGGGGTTGTGTATTGGAACATGTTGAACATCACCCGCTTCCGGCATTGAATAATCAGGGCTCACGTGAATAAAGAGCATGCGAACGAGTAAACCGCCTGAACAGACCCCAGGCGCACCACCGGGAGTCCTTATTGACTTCGGGCACGACAGATGGCGGACTCTAGTGGAATAACGTGGAGAGAGGTGTGGACCCGGCAATACGAACCCCCGGGGAGAAATCAGTATTTTCCCGGGGGTTCAATGCATGCCGAACGTGGCGAAATCAGAAATGACTACCCGACCTTCTGCCCCTCGCGGTAGCTGCGGTAGCTGTTGATGAGGGCGTTGGTCGAAGCATCGTGGGCATCGCTCTCTTTCTGGGACTGGAGCTCAGGCAGAATCGCTTTGGCCAGCTGCTTTCCGAGCTCTACTCCCCACTGGTCGAACGAGTTGACCTGCCATATCACTCCCTGCACAAACACCTTGTGCTCATACATGGCGATGAGGCTTCCGAGCGTAAAGGGATTTATTTCATCCAGCAGGAGCGTATTGGTCGGTCGGTTTCCGGGGAAGACCTTGTGCGCCACGAGCATCTGCATCGTTTCTTCATCGACCCCCGCAGCCGCAAGCTCTTCAGATGCCTCCGAAGCACTCTTGCCGCGCATGAGCGCCTCGGTCTGGGCAAAGCAGTTGGCGACGAGAATGTCATGATGCTCACCTATGGGGTTCTGGGTTTTCAGCGGCAGAATGAAGTCTGCAGGAATGAAACCGGTTCCCTGATGCAGGAGCTGGAAGAACGCATGCTGTGAATTGGTTCCGGGCTCGCCCCAGATGATCGGTCCGGTGGGATACTCGACCGTATTGCCGAGCCGGTCTACCCGCTTGCCGTTGCTTTCCATGTCCAGCTGCTGGAGATAGGCCGGAAGGCGATGGAGATACTGGTCATAGGGAATGACGGCGTGGGAGGGTACATCGAAGAAATTGTTGTACCAGACGCCGAGCAGGGCGAGGATGACGGGAATATTCTCTTCAAGCGGAGCCTCCTGGAAGTGCTCGTCCATGGCCCGGGCTCCCCGGAGCAGCTCCTGGAAAGCCTCAAACCCCAGATAGAGCGCAATGGAAAGACCGATGGCAGACCAGAGGGAATAACGGCCCCCGACCCAGTCCCAGAACCTGAACATGTTCTCCGGATCAATGCCGAACTCCACGACCTTCGTGCGGTTGGTCGACACGGCGGCAAAATGCAGGGCGATGTGGGCCGGGTCAATAGCCCTCGAAAGGAACCACTCCCTGGCGGTCATGGCGTTGGTCAGGGTCTCCTGGGTCGTGAAGGTTTTTGATGCAATGACAAAAAGGGTGGTTTCAGCATCAACCCTCTTGAGCACTTCGCTGACATGGGTGCCATCGATGTTGGACACAAAGTGTACGGCAATGGCGCCATCTGCGAACGGCCGGAGCGACTCGGTCACCATGCAGGGACCAAGGTCGGAGCCGCCGATGCCGATGTTTACGACATCAGTAATGCGCTTTCCCGTATACCCCTTCCACTCTCCGCTAACCACCTTGTCGGTGAACGCCTTCATCTGCCGGAGCACCGAGTCCACCTCGGCTGGCACATCGAGCCCGTCAATGTTCAGGCTATATCCTGGCGGGCGACGCAATGCGGTATGCAGAACCGCACGGTTTTCGGTGAAATTGATCTTTTCTCCCGCGAACATCCCGTCCCGGGCCTCGATGAGGTTCGCCTGCCGGGCAAGCTCTACGAGCAGGCCCATGGTCCGGGAGTTGATACGGTTTTTCGAGTAATCAAGAAGCAGGCCGTTCCAGCGGATTGAGAAGTGCTTGAAGCGGTCATGGTCGCTCATGAACATGTCCCGCATATGGAGTTGCTCGACCTCCTGGCGGTGTGATACGAGGGCGCTCCACGCAGCACTTCTTGAAAGATCCATCATGATGTTCCTTTGTCCTGTGTTTGGGGGGTTACTACAATGCCGTCAGTACGGTGCATAACGGAGGCGCAGCGTGCAGCCCTCCCTATTACACTCGACGTCGACGATTTCAGCAATGCTGGATATAATATACATCCCTCTGCCGGAAGAACGCATAAGGAACTGCGGTTTGGTTGGATCTGCAAGGTCGCGAAGTGCGAATCCGCAGCCGCAGTCCGTCACCTCTACCCGGAGCACGGGGCCGTTGGCTTCGAGGGTGGCATCGAGTTGCACGGTAATCGAGAGTTCCTCATGCCCGCAGTTCCCGTGCTGCACAGCGTTGACGAACACCTCTTTGAGTGAGAGCTGAAGCTGGCGGCGAAAATCCCGGCTGTACCCCTCCCCCCGGGCAAACGACTCCACCCGCCCCCGAAGGGACTCGTAGGCATCCACGTTGCCGTGGAGGGTAAGCATGCAGTTTCCCATAGGCCGTTGTCTTTCGAAAGAGCGCCAGAGACCGGTTCCTATGAGGAATGTAGCATTGCAGGGCCATCAGGACAAACCGGAGCATTCGGAAATGCGGCTTAATTATTTAAGTCAGAAAGAATTTTGTGCTAATTATTTACTACTTATTTGTGTGAATGCATTATTTCTTTATATTAATCCCAGAAGTTCTCTTAAAGAATTTCCTTAATGGTCAACCTCGCTTAATCTTTTTAACAAACAGTAAACAATCAACAGCATGAAACGATCAACGCTGACATCAGGAGCTCTCTCCGTAGGCGCGTTTCTGGCGCTTGCCCTGCTCAGCCCGCCGCTCCAGGCAGCCGAAGCAACGGCGGACGCCGTCAACGCCTATGCGATAGACAACTTCTTTATCTTCATCTGTGCCGTGCTTGTCCTCTTCATGCAGGCAGGATTCGCTCTGGTCGAAACCGGACTCAACTCCGCGAAGAACACCGTGAACATCCTGTTCAAGAACCTGATGGACCTTTCAATCGGCGCCATCCTGTTCTACTTCGTAGGATACGGCATCATGTACCCGGGTGAAGCCTTCTCGGGCGGGTTCTTCGGCTTCGGAGGATTCGGCATCGGTTCCGTGGCACCGGAGACAGCCGCCGGCAACCTGCACCCTGCAGTCGACTTCCTCTTCCAGGTGGCCTTTGCCGCAACCGCTGCAACCATCGTCTCGGGCGCCGTTGCAGGAAGGATGCAGTTCAAGTCCTACCTGATCTATTCGGCAGTCATCAGCGGACTCGTCTATCCCATCAGCGGGTTCTGGCAGTGGGGCGGAGGCTGGTTGAGCGCGCTCGGATTCCATGACTTCGCAGGCTCACTCCTTGTCCACGCCCTTGGCGGATTCGCTGGACTTGCAGGCGCGATCGTACTCGGACCAAGGATCGGCAGGTTCAATGCAGACGGAACACCGAACGCCATGCCCGGTCACAACCTTGCACTCAGCACGCTCGGTGTCTTCATCCTCCTCATCGGATGGTACGGGTTCAACCCCGGCAGCCAGCTTGCAGTCGTCGGCGCTGACAACACCAATGCCGTCATGCTGATCGCAGCCAACACCACCCTTGCGGCAACTGCCGGTGCGGTTGTGGCAATGTTCTTCGCATGGGCGCTCTTCAAGAAGCCCGATCTCACCATGGGGCTCAACGGCATGCTTGCCGGTCTTGTCGCCATCACGGCCAACTGCGATGCCGTCACCTATGACGAATCGCTCATCATCGGTGCAGTCGGCGGTATCCTGGTCGTTGCCGGCATCAAGCTGCTCGACGTGCTGAAGATCGATGACCCTGTCGGCGCATGGCCGGTGCATGGACTCAACGGTGTCTGGGGCGGTGTGGCAGCATGGATCTTCGGCGGACAGCCGATGGTCGCGCAGCTCGTCGGCTCCATCGCCATCCCGCTCTGGGGATTCGCTACAATGCTTGTTCTGTTCTTCATCCTGAAGGCGATGGGCGTCCTCCGCGTCTCGAGGGACGATGAAATGAAGGGCCTTGACATCTCCGAGCATGAGGAGGAGGCCTACTACGGATTCCAGATTTTCACAACTCAGTAACCAAACAACCGGAGCTCACACATGAAATACATTGTCGCAATGATCCAGCCCCACAAGCTGCCTGACGTGAAGGCTGCGCTTGCAGAGGTTGGAGTGAGGAAGATGACGGTTACCAACGCGCTGGGTTGCGGTGCACAGGGAGGCTACACAGAGGTCTACCGCGGCGTACCGAGCGAGGTCAACCTCCTCAAAAAGATCAAACTGGAAATCGGAGTCAATGAAGAGTATGCCGAAAAAACCGTGAAAGCCATCGTCAAAGGGGCCAAGACCGGTGAAATCGGAGACGGAAAGATCTTCATCTTCGACCTCCCCGAATGCGTCAGGATCCGCACAGAAGAAAAAGGTGAAGACGCCATCGGATAAGGAAAACAACTGTTCTTTTCAATAAACAACCCATCGTCGGGGTACCCGGAAACCGGGTGCCCCGGCAACCACACAACAATAAGCAAACAGGAGAAATCCAATGAGAAAGACCGCAAAATTCCTGACACTCGCAGTAGCGCTGGCAGCAACATTCACCGGCACCGCAAAAGCAGACGAAGGCTTCAGCATCGGCGCAGACGTCGTCAGCAGCTATGTATGGAGAGGTACAGAATTTGACGGCGGACTGAACATCCAGCCGAGCCTCAGCTACACCTTCGCGGGCATCGGCGTTGAAGTCGGTGCATGGGGCTCGTATGCTGTCTCGGAAACTAATGGAACCCGGTATAAGGAGCTTGACCTCTTTGCATCAGTCCCTGTCGGACCTGTGACCATGACGGTTACCAACTACAATTGCACTGCCGGCACCGGAAACACATTTGACTTCGGTGAAGACGGCCCGAACGTCGTGGAACTCAGCGCAAGTGGTGATATCGATGACCTGAGCCTTTTGGCCGCAGTCAATCTCAGCGGTATCGATACCAAAAACGCTGTCTACTGTGAGGTTGGATATGGTTTCTATGACAAGGATGGCTTCACTGCATCTGCTTTTGTTGGCGGCGGAAGCGAAGCATACTACCGCCCTGGAAGCAGTAGCACAGACTTTGCTGTCGTCAACACGGGCATCTCTGTCTCCAAAGATCGCTACACAGCTGCTTACATATACAATCCGGACTCCGAGAAGTCATTTCTCACGTTCATGGCATCGTTCTAAACCGCTGTTCCATGTTCTTTTCCTTCGACTGTCTTGTGTGTGTGCTTGACAGAGAGAGCAGCAGAAGGGCCTTCGGGCCCTTTCGCTGTTTATGGGGCGGCAGATGCATCCGACCATAGTCTCCGGTACATGCAACAAAGAAGGTTTGACCTTATCCGGGAAATCATATATTCTTACTTGCAGGATTTTCCAACAAGCCACATGACAGCCATGGAACTCAGTCGACTCACTGAAAAAGGCCAAATGACCATCCCGATCAGGATCCGAAAAAAAATCGGACTAAAAACAGGAGATGTCCTTGATCTTCGTATTGAAGGCGATCACATCATCATGAGGAAAATCAGGCCGAAGGCGGACCCGTATCTCACGTGTGTTGAAGAATCGCTCTCGGAATGGTATAGCGCGGAGGATGAGGAGGCCTGGGATGGGCTTTGAACAATTTGACACGGTAGTGGTTCCTTTTCCTTTCACTGACCGGTCAACAACCAAACGAAGACCTGCCCTGGTAATCTCGACCGGAACCTTCAACCAGTCGCATGACCATCTTATCCTCTCGATGATCACAAAGGCAGATAACAGCAGATGGGAAAGCGATTTCGAGATTCTGGACTGGTCAGAAGCCAACCTGATGCACCCTTGCAGAATCCGCATGAAATGCTTTACGCTTGAGACAAAGCTCGTAACAAGGAAACTCGGGTCAATTTCAGAACGCGACCGCATCACGGCAGGCTCCGCACTGAAGCGATACTTCGGATGCTGAATCAGGCGATCTGTTTTTCGTAAATCACATACTCCTTATAGGGCTTGCCTCCGATGACCTTGGCGAGCTTGCTCATGGCCTCGTTGGACTTGAGCACCCAGCTCATCTCACTGGCGAACAGGCCGTGCTGGCCCCCGTAATCGGCAATATGCGTGTTCAGGATGCTGTCGATCCCCTTGTTGCGGTACTCGGGCAGCACTCCCATCACAATGGTGCGGACAAGGGAGATGTTGCGCCGGTACCAGAGGAACTTCACGAACCCCCAGGGAGTGAACGGGTTGCCGTTCACATGGCGGAGCGCCTGGTTGATGTCAGGCAGTGAGAGGGAGAACCCGATGGTACGTCCATTGGAGTCCTCTACGAAATAAATATAGTGCGGGTTGGCGATCGGCTTCAAACTCTTGGCCATGAAGTCGAACTCCTTGTCCGTCATCGGCACGAACCCCCAGTTTTTCTCCCAGGCGCTGTTGTAGATGTCACGCACCAGCTCGATTTCCCGTTCGAAATTCTTCATGTCGATGATCCTGATCGACAGCCCCTCACGCTTCATCACATGCGCCGAGATTTTGCGTAGCCGCGCAATGTCGATGATCTTCTGGTCGATGTACCATGCCAGCAGTTCCTGACCGACATGGTGACCGGCTTTCTGGACAAGATCGTTGTAATAGGGCGGGTTGTAGAGCATGAGGAAGACCGGAGGACTGTCATAGCCTTTGGTAAGCATGCCGCACTGGTCGTTCATTGAAGGGCTGACAGGACCGCGCATGGTGTCCAGCCCTTTTCCCTTCAGCCAGTCCGCAGCTGCGGCAAAGAGGGCGTCGGCAACCCCCTGGTCGTTCAGGCACTCGAAAAAGCCCCAGAACCCGACACGGTCGCCATGCACCTCATTATGGCGGCGGTTGGCGATGGCGGCAATGGTTCCGGCCATGGAGCCGTCCTTCCAGGCGGTGAACATTGCAAGTTCTGCATGTTCGTAGAGCGGGAAAGCCTCAGTGTCCAGCGTCTTCATGTAGTCGGAGATCACCGGCGGCACCCAGTTCTCTTTCAGCTGCCGGTCATCCCGGTAGACCTTCCAGGCGAACTTGATGAACGCCTTGCGTTCCTGCTTTGTATGCACCTGCCTGATTTCGATGGACATTTCGCCCTCCCTCCTCGAATGGTTGTCTCATTTAGGAATACAAATCCCCCTGGAAAGGGGGATTATGTCATTGATAAATCTCCGGCTGAAAGGTCACTTGAACGCGTTGCCGGGCTCGACGCCGAGTGCCTTCAGAATGAGGGCCATCGGGCAGAAACCGGTGAATGCGGACTGAAGCATCATGGCGCCGACAATGCCGGTGAGCCAGAGCCATCCGGTGCTGATGGTAACAGCAAGGGAAACACTGACGAGAATGAGAAGTCCAGCTATGGCAAGAACAAGCTTATCGATATTCATGTTGATTTGGGTTATGGTTTAGAAAGCGAAAGTCAGAGAATTGAGTGCATGGTATCAGCTCCCTCACGCAGCATCCGTTCAGTCTCTTCCCACGAGATGCACTCGTCGGTAATCGAGACGCCGTAATGGAGCTTCTGGGGGTCTTCGGGAAAAGGCTGGTTGCCGGAACAGATATTGCTTTCGATCATGACGCCGGCAATACTTCTGCTGCCTTCACGCTTCTGGCGGAGGATGTCCTCCCACACCTTCAGCTGCTGGGCGTGCTGTTTACCGGAATTTGCATGGCTGCAGTCAACAAGCAGGGACTGCTCGAGCCCGGCTTTCTTCAAGAGCGCTTCGGCTTCGGCGATGCTCGATGCATCATAATTAGGCCCCTTGCTGCCGCCGCGAAGAACCATGTGCCCGAACGGGTTGCCCTTGGTGGTGATCACGCTGCTGCGCCCTTCCTGGTCGATGCCGAGAAAACTGTGCGGGTGCATCGCCGAGCGGATGGCGTCAACGGCTACGCCGAGACGGCCGTCCGTCGAGTTTTTGAACCCGACCGGCATGGAAAGGCCGCTGGCCATCTGCCGGTGCGTCTGCGACTCGATGGTGCGGGCGCCGATGGCAGCCCA
>FUWD013171210.1_pt1 | contig 42300 bp, 55 predicted proteins | sample 1063281 | NCBI WGS metagenome assembly FUWD01 (sample SAMEA79048168, study PRJEB19326) | metagenome | biome: marine | reverse complement strand
AAATTGATTTATAATAAGGTTTTTTTAAAATAAAAAAAATATTTTAAGCAATCAAACTGGCATTTTTATTTAATGATGAACGAACACTTATTAATACAAATTGTTTTGTTACTCGCCATTGCAGTAATGACGGTTTCTATATCGCGTCGTTTGCATTTTCCACCTATTTTAGGCTACATTATTGTCGGTGTTATTGTTGGTCCAAATGGATTTGGATTTATTGATAAAGCAGAGAATATTGAGCTTTTGGCTGAATTTGGTATTGTGTTTTTATTATTTGCAATTGGTTTGGAATTTTCTATTGGACAAATGATAGCCATGCGCAGACAAGTGTTTGGCATGGGTGCTGTACAGGTTTTTGTAACCGTTACCGTGATTTATTTGATTGCTTATTTGGTAGGTTTGGACACAAATACCAGTATTGTTATTGCGAGTGCTTTTGCGCTTTCTTCAACTGCCATTGTGATTAAGCAATTAACTGAACAATCTGAAATTAGATCTAGGCATGGTCGTTCTGCACTGGGTATTCTTATTTTCCAAGACATTATGGTTATTCCATTATTGATTCTTATTCCTGCTTTGGCAATAAGCAGCGATGGTAATGGCATATCTTGGGTATTAGGTACAGCCTTGTTAAAAGGTATATTTGTGGTTGTTTTAATTCACATGATTGGTAAATATTTACTTAAGCCGTTATTTCATGAAGTGGCCAGCGCCAAGTCTCAAGAGCTTTTTACGTTAACGGTTTTAACCGTTGCATTAGGCGCAGCAGCCTTTACTGAAGAAATGGGGCTATCGATGACACTGGGTGCTTTTTTGGCAGGCACAATGCTTAGTGAAACCGAGTACCGGCATCAGATTGAAGCAGACATTCGACCCTTTCAGGATATTTTACTAGGGCTATTTTTTGTCACTATCGGTATGTCGATTTCTATTGAAATATTAACCCAATATTTTCTGGTTATTATGCTGATTACTTTGGCAATTGTTTTGATTAAAGGAGGAATCCTTTACATGACTGCCCGATTATTTTGTAAAGAAGGTGGGGTATCTTTGCGCATTGCCTTGTCTTTGTCGCAAGTGGGAGAATTTGGCTTAGTATTGTTAAGCTTGGCTTTTTCGTTTGATTTACTGCCAAATGAAACGGGTAATATTTTATTAACTGCCGCGGTCTTGAGTATGTCATTAGCGCCATTTATAATTAAATTCAATGGCAGAATTGCAAAATTTATACATAAAGACTCTTACTCTAACAATCATCAAGAAATTGAAAATGTTATTATTGAAGAAAGTAAACACTTGAGTGATCATGTTATTTTGTGTGGATTTGGCCGTGTTGGTCAAACAGTTGAGCGTTTTTTGCGCAAGTCGGGGGGGATCCCACCAAGAAGCATTAATACGCTTACATAAAACTAATAATTTCCCAGAATTTACTGGCCGAGTTTGTCCGGCTCCGTGTGAAGGATCGTGCGTACTTGGAATGAACAACCCAGCCGTGACAATTAAAAACATTGAGCAGGCGATTGTTGATCGTGGTTTTGATGAAGGCTGGATTCAGCCACACGTAGTTGAGTATCGCACTGGCAAAAAAATTGCCATCATTGGTTCTGGTCCTGCAGGCTTAGCAGCGGCGGATGAGCTTAATAAATTAGGCCATTGTGTTACGGTGTTTGAACGCGATGATCGCATTGGTGGTTTGTTGATGTACGGTATTCCTAACATGAAGCTAGGCAAAGACGTGGTTGAGCGTCGAGTGAATTTACTCAAAGATTCTGGCGTTGAATTTATCGTGAGTGTTGACGTGGGTAAAGACATTACCACTACCGAGCTCAAAAAAGAGTTTGATGCTTTAATTTTCACCACAGGTGCAACGATGGCACGTGATTTACCAGTGGATAATCGTGATGCACAGGGTGTGTATTTAGCGATGGAATATTTAGCTAAAAACACCAAGCATTTATTAGATACGGGTAAGGCAGATGATTCTGACTTATCGGCCAAAGGCAAAGATGTGATCGTGATTGGTGGTGGTGATACGGGCACGGATTGTATTGGCACGGCATTGCGCCAAGGTGCAAAATCCATTGTGAATTTTGAATTGATGGGCAAGCCACCTACTGATCGTGCTGATAATAACCCATGGCCCCTATGGCCACTGATTTATCGAGTGGATTATGGTCACGCCGAAGCTGCGCAAGTTTTTGGTGATGACCCTAGACAATATCACTTAATGACTAAATCCTTCATCAAAGATGATAACAATCAAGTCGTCGGTCTTAATACCATTAACGTTGATTTTAAAGATGGCCAATTGATTGAAATCAAAGATAGTGAGAAAACTTGGGATACTCAATTGGTGTTGTTGTCCATGGGATTTTTATCCCCCGAGCACTACCTGAGTGACGATGCTAATATTGAGCTAGATGAACGCGGTAATTACAAGGCAGATTATGGCCAATACCTTACCTCACAAGAAGGTGTATTTACAGCCGGAGATTGCCGTCGTGGCCAGTCATTAATCGTGTGGGCGATTAACGAAGGGCGCGGTGTTGCCGAGCAAGTAGACCAATATCTTACCAATAAATAATTCCTATTTTCCCCTCTCTTATATCCCCTAAGGGATAGTCAAAAGTACCACTAATATATCGCCAAAAATCAAGGTATTTTCTTGCATTCGGGTATAATTTGACCCGTTCACATCTTCTTATTTGAGTAACACTAGAAGATTTATATAAATACACTGGAGAGATAAAATGGCAAAAGAGATATACAACACACCCAACCTTGATGAGTTGGAAAAAGGCCCATGGCCTTCGTTTGTAACAGGCCTTAAAAGATTAGCGGCTGATGATCACGCAGGTGCCGATATGGTACGTGATGTGTTAGGTACATTAGAAACATCGTACGTAACTAAAAAAGGTTACTGGAAAGGCGGTACCGTTGGCGTAATTGGTTATGGTGGCGGTATTATTCCACGTTTTAACGAATTAAAAAACGAAGACGGTACTTACAAATTCCCTGCCGCAGGTGAATTTCACACCCTACGTATTCAGCCACCAGCAGGCATGCATTACACATCTACTTTACTTAGAGACATGTGTGATATGTTTGTGGATAACGGTGGTTCTGGTTTAATCGCGTTTCACGGTCAGTCGGGCGACATTATGTTGCAAGGTTCTACTGAGGAAACCACACAAACTATTTTTAATGCGTATAACGATTATGGTTTTGACTTAGGTGGTGCGGGGCCCTGCGGTACGTACTGGTATGTCGTGTGTTGGTGCAGCACGTTGTGAGATGTCAAACACAAACGAGCAAGCAGCTTTACGTACATTGGTTAATGCATTCTTAGACGACATGCATCGTCCAGCGCTTCCATACAAAATGAAATTTAAAGTTTCAGGTTGTGCGAACGATTGTATGAATTCAGTTCAACGTGCTGACTTTGCCGTGATTGGTACTTGGAGAGACGACATTAAAATCAACCAAGATTTATGGAAGAAAATGGTTGCCGATAAAGGTACTCAATACGTGGTTGATAACATCACTTCTCGTTGTCCTACTTCAGCGATGACTTTAAATGATGACAGTTCTTTAACCATCGATAATAAGAACTGTGTGAAATGTATGCATTGTTTAAATGCAACTTCACCTCTGACTCATAACTACATTGCTAAAGGTGATATAGAGCCTATCTTAGCAACGGGTGACGACAAAGGCGTTAGCATTATCATGGGTGGTAAGCGTACACTGAAAATTGGTGACTTATTTGGCACAGTGGTTGTTCCATTTATGAAACTAGAGACTGAAGACGATTACGAAGAAATCGAAGAATTAGCCGGTGAAGTGATTGACTTTTTTGCTGAAAACGCACTAGAGCATGAAAGAACAGGTGAAATGATCGAGCGTATTGGCATTGTAAACTTCCTTGATGGCATTGGTCTTAAGGTTGATCCTAACATGGTTAACTCGACTCGTACTATCTCTTATGTTCGTATGGACCAATGGGATGAAGAAGCTGTTAAGTGGTTTGAAAACAAAGCCGAAGCAAGCGCGTAATTTAATTTTAAAGAACAATACACGGAGAAAATATTATGGCTGAAGCACCAAGAATGCCAATCGAATCAGGTTGCCCTGATCCTATTCAATACATGCACCCAACCATGCGTCGTAACTACGGCCAATGGGCTTATCACGATCGTCCACGTCCAGGAGTACTGCACCATACTTCAAAGAACAGTGAAGAGATTTGGACAGTTCGTTGTGGTACTGCACGTCAAATGGATGTTCATACGATTAAAAAATTAGCTGATATTGCTGATGAGTTTGCCGATGGCTACGTTCGTTTTACCATGCGCTCAAACGTTGAGTACATGGTGGCTGATGAAGCTAAGGTTGAACCACTGATTAAAACATTAACAGACGCTGGTTTCCCAGTGGGTGGTACTGGTCCATCAGTGACTATGATTTCACACACTCAAGGCTGGTTACACTGTGATATTCCAGGTACTGATGCATCAGGCGTGGTTAAATCATTAATGGACGATTTGCACGAAGAGTACATTAAAGAAGAAATGCCAAACCGTGTGCACATGACTACCTCTTGTTGTCAAATTAACTGTGGTGGTCAAGGCGATATCGCGCTTAACATTCAACACACTAAGCCACCTAAGATTAATCATGATTTAGTGGCTAACGTTTGTGAGCGTCCAACGGTTGTTGCACGTTGCCCAGTAGCGGCGATTCGTCCTGCGATGGTAAACGGTAAACCTACTTTGGAAGTTGATGAGAAAAAATGTATCTGTTGTGGTGCATGTTTCCCGCCGTGTCCTCCAATGCAAATTAACGATCCTGAGCATTCTAAGATTGCAGTATGGATTGGTGGTAAGAACTCTAATGCAAGAAGCAAGCCTTCTTTCCACAAGTTAGTAGCGTCTAACCTTCCTAATAACCCACCAAGATGGCCGGAAGTTGGTGCCGTTGTTAAGAAAATTTTAGGTGTTTATAAAGAAGATGCTCGTGATTGGGAAAGAATGGGTGAGTGGGTTGACCGTATTGGTTGGCCAGCGTTCTTTGAAAAGACCGGTTTGCCGTTTACTAAATTCCACATCTCTGATTGGAAAGGTACACGTCACCAGTTGAATTCTTCTGCACACATTCGTTTCTAGGCAATTAATAAGATATGAAAATTTCTATTCAAATTAACGAAGGCCCGTATCAGCACCAAGCGTCTGATACGGCGTATCAATTTGCCAAAGCGGCGATTGACAAAGGGCACGAGATTTTCCGTGTATTTTTCTATCATGACGGCGTAAATAATGCATCACGCTTTACCTTGCCACCGCAAGATGATCGTAACGTTGTAAACCAATGGGCCGAATTAGGCATTAAGAATGCCGATGGCGAGCCTGAGCTTGTGGTTTGTATTGCAGCAGCGCTTCGTCGCGGCATGCTTGACGAGTCTGAAGCCAGTAAGAATGGCATTGATGGTAATAATATTCATCCTGCGTTCCGTATTTCTGGCTTGGGTCAGTTGATTGAGGCCGGTATTCAATCGGATCGTTTAGTGGTATTTGGAGATTAAGATGGCAATAAAGAAATTTATGTATTTAAATCGTAAGGCTTCTTACGGCACTGTGTACGCCATTGAATCTTTAGAAGTGGTGTTAATCGCTGCAGCGTTTGAGCAAGATGTATCTTTAGCTTTTGTTGACGATGGTGTTTATCAAATCGTAGAAGGTCAAAATACGGATGGTATTGGCATGAAAAATTTTTCTAAAACCTATCATGCATTAGGTGATTACGACATTAACAAACTTTATGTATCCGCTGAATCTCTAGAAGAAAGAGGCTTGACTGAAGCAGATCTTATGCCTTTGGTGTATGAAGATGAAGACGATGATTGGGCAGAAAAACCTTCGATTAAGGTTGTGTCTAATGCTGATCTTACAAAAATCATGTCTGAGCAAGACGTTTGTTTAAGTTTTTAAAGGATATTTAATATGCTACACACAGTAAATAAATCATCTTTCGAGCGTAATTCATTACAGTCTTGTCTTAATATTATTGATGACACTAGTGTCATCTTATTGATTGAAGACGGTGTAATTTCCGCTGCGAATAATGCTAACTCATCCATGCTAGCTGAACTTGCCACACAAGGTAGAGTTTATGCATTGCAAGGCGATGTGGAAGCAAGAGGAATTTCATCAAAAGTTGCAGATAATATCAAATTAGTTGATTATGCAGGTTTTGTTGATTTAGTTGTTGAACACGGAACTGCGGTTTCTTGGGTTTAACGTAATTTATATATAGGAGTAAAACAATGGCTGATATTTTAGGCGCAGAAGTAGACGAAGAAGGTTTCTTAGTAAACCTTAGTGATTGGACAAAAGAAATTGCCGAGAGCATGGCAAAAGATGATGATATTGAATTATCTGAAGAGCATTGGGACGTTATTAATTTCTTACGTAATTATTTTGAAGAGTATCAAATTGCACCAGCAGTACGTGTACTAACGAAAGCAATTGGTAAAAAATTCGGTAAAGAAAAAGGTAACTCTAAGTACTTGTATTCTTTATTCCCTTATGGTCCTGGTAAGCAAGGTTGTCGTTTCGCCGGTCTTCCAAAGCCAACGGGCTGTATCTAAACGATACAAAGCACTGAAAACACCTGCCTTGGTAGGTGTTTTTATCTTATTTAACACATTGAGTTTGAGAGCAATATGTCTGCAATAAGCATTTTTTTTACGGCTTTATTTTACATTTCATTATTTGTATTCCTTATTGGAATGGCAAGAAAAATCTATCAGTATTGGATTACGCCAGCTCCTTTAAAGATCCCTACTGCACCAACCCCATTAACACAAACAGGTGTGGTTATGCGCATGGCTCGCGAAGTAGTCTTGTTCGAAAGTTTATTTAAATCCAACAAATGGACTTGGCTGTTCGGTTGGTTGTTTCACATTGGTTTATTGTTAGTACTAGTTCGTCATGTCCGATATTTTTGGCCGGGTGATTTACCTGAGATTTTTTTATTAATTCAACCGTTTAAATACGCAGCCTTTGCGATGGTGATTGGCTTGACAGGACTTATGGGTCGCCGTATTTTTGTTGAACGTATTCGTTATATTTCAGCACCATCGGATTATTTAATGCTAATTTTATTGCTGATTATTGGCGTGAGTGGCGTGGTAATGACCTTTACCAGTAATCATACTGATGTGATGATGGTGAAAGAGTTTGCTTCGGGATTGATCGCTTTCCCATGGATTGGTTGGTCAAACTTACCAACAGAAGTGCACTTTTTAACTCATATTTTCTTAGTATTTGTGCTGATGGCAATTTTCCCGATTTCTAAGTTGTTGCATGTACCAGGTGTCTTTTTTAGTCCAACACGTAACCAAGTGGATGATTCACGCAAGAAACGTCACATCTCTCCTTGGGCATTAAAGCAAGAACAAGAGCACGCAGTAAGATTAGAACAAACTTTAGGTAAGGACGAATAACATGGCTGCTAAAGAATTTGATATCCCAAAATTACCGACTTACATAGAGATTCCTGAAATTAATGAAGGCATTATGGAGGGCGATGGCCCATTCAAGTCAGTTGAAGAATTTCAAACGCCACTCGGGTTTCCTGGTGAAAAAGTAGATAATTGGCAAGAAGTTGCAATCGCTAAAATGGGAGAGCTTAAATCTAAGTATCGTTCGGTTCAAGTTTTTTTAGATGCTTGTGTTAAATGTGGCGCTTGTACCGATAAGTGTCATTATTTCTTAGGCTCGTCTGATCCAAAAAATATGCCAGTGGCACGTCAAGACTTATTCCGTAGCGTGTATCGTCGTCACTTTACCTTTGCAGGTAAATATTTCCCGAAATTAGTCGGCGCCAAAGAATTAGATGATGACATGCTAGACGATTGGTACAACTATTTTCACCAGTGTTCACAGTGTCGTCGTTGTTCGGTATTTTGTCCGTACGGCATTGATACGGCAGAAATTTCAATGGCCGCCCGTGAAGTGCTAGATGCGGTGGGTGTTGGCCAAAAATATTGTAACCAAATCTTAGGCAAGGCAATTACGATTGGTAATAACCTTGGCCTACCAGAGCCAGCGTTGCGCGATACATTGCTTGATCTTGAAGAAGAAATTGAAGAAGAAACAGGCGTTGCGGTTAAGTATCCATTAGACGTTAAAGGCGCTGAAATTTTACTCATTACCCCATCGGCAGATTTTTTTGCTGAACCGCACATTGATGGCTTGATTGGTTACGGTAAAGTTTTCCATCAAGATGGCGTGAATTGGACCATGAGTTCGTACGCTTCTGAGGGTGCCAACTTTGGCATGTTCATTGGTTCGTACGATGTGATGCGTAAAGCTGCATTGAGAATTCGTAAAGCAGCATTGGATTTAGAAGTTTCTCGCGTAATGGTTGGCGAGTGTGGCCATGCATGGCGTGTGGCGTATAGTTTCTGGAATACCTTAACCGGTGTTGGTGCGGGTGCGACGGACGAGTTTGGTTTGAAGTTACAAAACCAGTTAGACTCTCGTTACCCGCAACCTCAGCACATCATTGAGTATACGCATGACTTGATTCAACGCGGTAAGTTAGAGTTTGACAAGTCTGCAAATGATGATCGTACCGTGACTTTCCATGATTCGTGTAACGTGGCTAGAGCTACCAACATGGGTGGCATTCCAAACGGCCAGTTTATTCTTCCGCGTGAAGTGATCAAAGCCGTTTGTAACAACTATGTGGACATGGAACGTAGCACCATTATGGAATCAACGTTTTGTTGTGGCGGTGGTGGTGGATTGTTGACAGACGATTTAATGGAAATCGCATTAAAGGTGCCATGCCTAGAATGCAAGCGTTGAAGAAATAGAAAAACCGATGGGTTGATACATTGGTCGCAATCTGTGCGATTTGTAAGTCACAGTTTAGTAAAGTTTACCAAATTTGATTTGATCATACATGATTGTCAGGGCTCATCAGTTAGTGAGCGAGCATTGTTATGGATAACAAATCGAAAATCCGAGGCCCAAGAACGCTGGAAAAGTACCGAACATAGATAAGGAATTTGATTGCAAAAAATCTCTAACGGCGGTACCGGGGGGACCCACTTGATCACTTTAACAACAAGGAAAGAAAGTTGGCGTGGTGTCGCGTGGTTATAAAGGCTCGCATCAACAAGGAAGCTTGTTGGTTGATAAAAATACTCACGCCAGTAAGTCGGGTGATGAGCCATTGCTGATTGCTACACAAACCCAAGCCGTGGTGATGGTAAATAAAGATCGAGCTCAGGCGGTTAAGGATTTAATCTCCAATCATAAAGTTGATTTGGTGATCAGTGATGATGGACTTCAGCACTACGCCATGGGTAGAGACGTTGAAATTGCTGTTATTGATGGAAAACGTCGATTTGGCAACGGTTTATTTTTACCAGCTGGACCTTTGAGAGAATCAGTTTCAAGGTTAAAAAGTGTGGATTTTGTGATTAATAATGGTGCATTGCATGCAGGTGAAATATCATCTGAGTTAGTACCAAAGGTGTTTATTAATGTAGGCACGGGAAAGGAAAAATCATTGAACTTTTTTAAAGATAAAACCTGCCACGGTATTGCTGGTATTGGCTACCCACAGCGTTTTTTTGATTCTTTGAATGCACTTGGGGTTCATGTGTTGCCACATGTTTTTGCTGATCACTACATCTACTCAAAAAAAGATTTAGAATTTACAGACGGGCATCCTATTCTTATGACCGCTAAGGATTGTGTAAAATGCAAAGAGTTCGCAACGGATCGGATGTGGTATTTACAAGTCGAAGCCGATTTAAGTGATGATTTTTTAAAACAATTGAGTTCAAAATTATGATCGACGAAGATTTATTAAAGTTACTGGTTTGCCCTAAATCTAAGGAACCACTTAAGCAAGTGGGTGATGAGCTAATTTGTGAGAAGAGTGGTTTGGCTTATCCTGTTAAGGATGGAATTCCGGTTTTATTAGAAGAAGAGGCGCGTAAGCTAAAAACTAAGTGATGGACTTTTCCGTTATCATCCCCGCGCGTTACGCGTCTTCACGTCTGCCGGCAAAATTACTCCAAGATATTCATGGCAAGCCATTGATTCAACACACTTTTGAGAATGCTGTTAACAGTGGGGCATCGCGCGTGATTATTGCCACGGATGATCAGCGTATTGAGAGCATTGCCACAGAATTTGGTGCCAGTACTTGCATGACGGGGTGATTACCATACTTCAGGCACTTCAAGAATTGCCGAGGTATTGGAGTTGTTAGATATTGATGATGAGGAAATTATTGTTAATGTTCAAGGTGATGAGCCGATGCTAGAGCCAAGTGTGATTAAACAAGTGGGCAAAAAATTTAGCCAGTAGTAACATGGAAATGGCTACCTTATGCGAAAGAGTTGTAGACAAAGAACAATACCTTGATCCTAATTGCGGTTAAAGTGTATTTAATAAATTTGGAAAAGCTTTATATTTTTCGCGGCTCTCCTATTCCTGCTTTTAGAGAAAATAATGATTTTGACGTTGAATTATGTTTCAAACACATCGGCATTTACGCCTACCGTTCTAGTTTTATCAAGCAATACTTAACCATGGACAGTTCTCGTTACGAGCAAGTTGAAAGGCTAGAGCAACTCACTGTGCTCAATGAAGGTTTTGATGTACATGTAGAAAAGGCTTGTGCTCCAACTGGATATGGCGTGGACACTATTGATGATTTGGAAAAAGCCAGAGAGGCAATGAAGTGATTATTGACGGTAAACAAATTGCAAAAGAATTAAGGGTAAAAATTACGGACAAAGTCAGTACGCTAGATCGCAAACCAGGCTTAGCAGTAATTTTAGTTGGTGATGACCCTGCATCCGCTGTCTACGTTCGTAATAAAGACAACGCCTGTAAAGAGGTGGGTTTTTATTCTGAAAAAATTAATAAACCTGCAAACATCACCCAAGCCGAGTTGTTATCTGAAGTTGATCGTTTAAATCATGATGATAAGATTGATGGTATTTTGGTGCAATTACCACTACCTTCTCATTTGGACACTAATCAAGTCGTTGAAGCGATTAATCCATCCAAAGACGTTGACGGCTTCCACAGTGAGAATATTGGAAAATTGATGCAAAATAGAGCTTTTTTACGCCCTTGTACGCCAAAAGGGGTGATGACCTTACTACAAATAACGGGCATTGATTTAGCGGGTAAAAACTGCGTGGTGGTTGGTGCTTCAAATATTGTGGGCCGCCCAATGGCGATAGAGCTCTTAAATGCTAGCGCAACTGTTACCATTTGTAACAGTAAAACGAAAAATTTAAGCGATAAAATTAAACAAGCAGATGTTCTTGTGGTGGCCGTTGGTAGGCCAAAAATGATTCAAGGTAACTGGATTAAAGAAGGTGCAACGGTGATTGATGTTGGTATTAACCGATTGGACAATGGTAAGTTAGTTGGCGATGTTGATTTTGATGCGACTAAAGACAAGGTTGCGTGGATCACGCCAGTGCCTGGCGGTGTAGGACCAATGACCATTGCCACTTTATTAGAAAATACGCTAATGGCGTATGAAAATAAAATTTAAAGGATGAATTATGAAAATATTTTTAAAAATTTTTAGAAATGGCTTTAGGCGCCTTAATTGCGTTAATTAGTTGGTTAATTCCCACTAATAAAGTTAAAAGAAGTCTGGAAGACCAAAAGGCAGTTGATTCACAAACTCAAAATATAGAGTTGTATCAGTTTTTTGCATGCCCTTTTTGTATCAAAACTAGAAGAACGATCAGAAAGTTGAATATCAAATAGTCACTAGAAATGCACAATCTGAAGGCGTTTACAGAAGTGAATTATTATCAGAAGGCGGTAAAATTCAAGTGCCCTGTTTAAAAATCACCGAAAACGATAAAATTACTTGGATGTACGAAACGGCTGAGATTGCTACCTATTTAGAAAATCGCTTTGGTTAAAACAAGGAAAGAAAGTGAAAATTAAATCGTTAATTTTAGTTCTTGTTTATTTTTTTTCGTTAAATATTTTTGCACAAACAGGCGTTATTTTGTTGCATGGTAAGTGGGGTACAACGAAGTCGGGGTCGCCAATAGGAAAGTTGGCAAATGCGCTTAATGGAAAAGGGTTTGTAGTGGTTACTCCGGAAATGTCTTGGTCGCGTAGTCGTTATTACGATTCAACTTATGAAGAATCAATGAGTGAGATTAATACCCACGTACAATCTTTAAAAGCACGCGGTGTTGATAAAATTGTGGTGGGTGGGCACAGCATGGGCGCTAATGCAGCCATTGGTTATGGCTCTCAATATGGCGATATTGATGGTGTATTGGCCATTGCACCTGGACACGTACCAGACGTTGAATTTTTCCAAAATAAAATTAACAATGATTGGGAGAGAGCCAAGAAAATTATCAGTCAAGGTACAGGCGATAAGAAAGGGAAGTTTAAAGACCTTAATCAAGGTAAAAAGAAAAACGTTCAAACAACAGCAAAAATTTATTTGAGTTGGTTTGATCCAAACGGTCCAGCGGTTATACCTAACAATGTTAACAGTCTAAAATCTCCTTTACTGTGGGTAATAGGTGAAAAAGATATTATGAATAAAAGAGGGGAAAAATACGCTTTTAGCAAGGCACCTTATTTTTCAAAAAATCAGTATTCAATAGTTAAAGGTGGGGCACGGCGCCACACCTGTTAAAGGTAAAAAAGTGATTATTCAATGGCTTAAAGATCTCTAATTTTTCATTAATAATAAGTGATTTATATTGAAGGCGGTACCAAGACTCAAAGAGCATTGTCTAAAGAGCTTTATTATTTTTGCTCTCAAGAATTGGCCATTAAAAAACAGATTGATATTGACTTAAAGATTCAAGATATTGAAAATGCACAAGCTTGGACAGACCACGAAGGTGAAGGTAAGTTCTATATTGATATTGAAAAAGATTTAAGCAGTGATCAATTTATTACTGCTTTTTGCCATGAGATGATTCATGTTATTCAGCATCTACGTGATAAACCCATTAGTGAAAAAGAAGCTTATCAGATGGAGAGTGGATTGTCAGAACAGTTTAAGTTGTTAAATAAAAATTAAGGCAAGAAGTCTTTTAATTTTTTAATACTTTCATCCAATTCTGCTTGAGAGTTAGCTGTAATATTGATATGGCCTAATTTACGATTGGCACGTTCTTCTTTATCGTACAAGTGTAGGTGTGCATTTGGCATGTTGAGTACGGTATTAGTCGGGCCAATTTTACTAATAATATTTATCATTGCACAATACGAATGAGTTGGTGTGGTATCGCCAAGTGGCATGCCAGTAATGGCGCGCACATGATTCTCAAACTGAGATGTATTAGCACCGTCAATACTCCAATGTCCAGAGTTGTGTACACGAGGCGCCATCTCATTGGCCACTAAGCCATTTTCAGTTTCAAACAGCTCAATCGTAAGCACGCCAATATGATCCATCTCATCGAGCAGGGTTTGCATGTAGTGTTCAGCCGTTTTTTGTACTGTAGGATCGATGTTTTGAGCGGGAGCAATGGTAAACCTCAAAATGCCATCATGATGCGTGTTTTCAACCAGTGGATAGTATTTATGGTTATTATCAATACCACGTACGGCAATCACAGAAAGCTCACGCTTAAAATTTACAAAACCCTCAAGAATGGATTCAACACCATTCATGCTTTTCCAAGCCTCAGTAATTTCGCTTATGTTGCGCATTAAAAACTGACCTTTACCGTCATAACCCTCAGTGGCCGTTTTTAGAATAGCGGGCAGTCCAATGGTATTTACCGCATCAATTAGATCTTGTTCAGAGCTTACCATTTGATAAGGTGCGCATGGAATGTTTAACTGATTAAATAGAGCCTTTTCACGACCGCGATGCTGCGTGGTGAATAAAGATTTTTCACCCGGATATACTGGAACATTTTTGCTGATTTCTCTAACCACTTCAACATTAGTATTTTCACTTTCATAAGTGATAACATCTGCAAAATCCACTAAATATTTAATATTATCAGCATTATCTTCTAATGCAAACATATGGCCTAAAAGGGCAGAGGGCTCATCGCTAGAATTACCTGAAAAACCAAATTGATGGTTGAGTGGATAGCCTGAAATCGCCATCATTCTGCCGAGTTGGCCAGCACCTAATACACCAATTTTCATCGATTAATCTTGCGGATTCGGATTATCAAGAACGTCTTGCGTTTGCTTGGCTCTAAAAGCAGCTACTTTTTTGCGAATGGCTTTATCTTCATTAGCGACAATTTGCGCCGCTAAAATACCTGCATTTTTAGCGCCAGCCTCACCAATGGCAAGCGTACCAACAGGGATACCACCTGGCATTTGTGCAATTGATAAGAGTGAGTCTTGCCCACTAAGGGCGCGTGATTGAATGGGTACACCTAGTACTGGAACGATGGTTTTTGCAGCTACCATGCCTGGTAAATGCGCCGCACCACCTGCACCGGCAACAATCACTTTTAAACCTCGAGACTGTGCACTAGAAGCGTAATCAAACATTTTGTCAGGTGTGCGATGTGCAGACACCACTTCGACTTCATGTGACACACCAAGTTCTTCCAGCATTTCTACTGCATATTTCATGGTTGGCCAGTCAGATTTTGAACCCATAATTACACCAACTAAAGCACTCATGATTATCCTTATCCAAGATTAATATGATTGAATTATACTTTGTTTGTGCTCCGGGGGTTAAAATCGATACCAATATTAGTCTTATAAGGATTTTTTATGGCAAACACTCCACTTAAAGAACTTATTAAACAGTTTGGTTACATTAAGCACAATCTTGAAATAGAGGTTGAAACCAAAAGAGCTGAATTCAATTATCAGTTAAATAAAAGAAAAGTAAAGTTTGAAAGGGTTTTGCACCAAGCGCATAAAAAATTAAAAACAGGTTCTTTGAGCTATTTATTTAATGCTAATCCGTTAATTATCATTACCACACCTCTTATTTATGTGTTGATTGTGCCGCTGCTTTTATTGGATCTATTTGTATCTTTATATCAAAGTATTTGTTTTCCGATTTACAAAGTGAAAAAAATTAAAAGAAGTGACTATATTGTGATTGATCGACACAAGCTTGGTTATCTCAATATTATTGAAAAAATCGGCTGTATGTATTGTGGTTATGCAAATGGCTTGTTGAGTTATGTGGGTGAGATAGCTTCTATGACAGAGCAGTATTTTTGTCCTATAAAACATGCAAGAAGAGTGAAAAACCCACATGATCGATATTGGCATTTTATCGATTATGGTGATGCAAATGGCTATATGTGCGATTTAAAAACTCACAGGGATCAGGTGAAAAACAAGCACAATTGAATATTATTGAAATTGGATCTTGATATATATCAAGGCCTAGCTATTAATTTCTAAATACAATGGGTTTTGTTAGTATTTTTTTAAAAGGTGAAAAAATGAAATTTTTAGTTATTTTTATAGGGTTATTAATGAGTAATATTAGTATTGCTGATGTTAGCTCTAAACTACTTGCAAAAAACTATATTTTGAAAGTAACACCTAATGTTGAATCTATTTCTCCCGAAGAATTAAAAATAAGAATTAGCGCCAATGAAGATGATTTTGTATTATTGGATGTTAGAACCTTTAAGGAGAGAAATAGTTCAAAAACAATATTTCCTAGGGGTGAGGTTCACATTCCAAGAGGAATGCTAGAAATAAAAGCATGGCAGGCAGTGCCAAAAGATAAAGAGATTATTGTTTATTGTGCTAAAGGTTCTCGTGGGCGATTAGCGACACAAACCTTGCTTGATATGGGTTGGGAAGATGTGAGTAATTTATCTGGTGGTATTGAAGCTTATTACAAGTCACTTGATAGTGATTGCGGCTGCAGTGAGCAAAGTATCATCAATGTTCCAAAAATGTAATTAAAGGTTAGAGTTTGGCTTTACCGTTAAATATTAGCAGATATAGCCAAGCACCAAAACCTGCAAGAAAAACATCTTTTTCAGCGTCCCAAATGTCTCCTTGTGATCCAAGAAGCATATTGTTAGCACAATCTTTTTCATACGTAATAGCGTACAGCCACTCTAATACTTCGTAACTTGCGCTAATCCCTAAAAATAAAAAGACCAGTACAAATATTTCTGTTTTTCGATTTGCAAACTTAACCGTTTTAATGAGAACTTCTTTGAATGGTAATATAATTAAAAATCCAAATGCAAAGTGCACGAGTCGATCAAAATGATTGCGCTGAATGTCGAATAATTCAGCCGCCCAAAATCCAAGTGGCACTTCTGCATAAGTGTAATGTGCGCCAATGGTTTGCAGAATGCAAAATACAAATATTAATGCATAGGAAATATTTGAGAATTTAAACCGCTTGTAGGTACTAACAAGATAATAAAAACAAACAACAAGAATGAGATTTTCAGCAATCCAGATGTCTCTATAAAGAGGGTCAATAGCAAGTAATGCCCAAAATATAGTAAAAATAACAAGCAGTATTGGTGCAATCGATTTAGTTTGATTCATAGTAAAAAATCATCACATAAAAAAGGCAAGTGACCCGTGTTTAATAACTGTGTTTTAATGTTGTTTTGTTGATACCATTTTGCTATTTTATTAGGGACCAGCGTGTCATTTTTACCCAAAATAACTTCTTTTTCTACGGACAAACTCTCTAAGGTTTTTATTAGGTTTGTCTTTAGCAAGATATTCAAACCTTGATTCAGCGCTTGCGTAGTTGCAGGGTAGTTATCAATGGTTTGATTTAAGTGTTTTATTTGGGTCTTATCTTTGGTTTGTAAACTAACGAAGCGCTTTAATCCCTTTGATAAATTGAGTTGCAATGAATCGGAAAATTGCTCAAAATTATTAGCACCAATGCCAAATTCCCAGTTATCAGTGCGTACAAAATTAGGCGTTGATGCTACTAATATAAGCTTGGATATTGATACTTTATTGGCGATATTAATGGCTAACAATCCACCTAGTGACCAGCCGAGTAAAGTTGGATTGTTGGGTAATATTTTAATAATTTCATCACACCACTCATTAAGTCCACCATTGACTTCGTCGCTTCGACCATGACCAGGTAAGTCAATTTTAGTAATGCGATATTGATTTTTATATCGATCAATAAGATCGTTGAATAATTCCGAATTAAAACCCCAGCCATGCAGTAAGACTAAATCTTGGCCTATACCGGTCGTACTACTGTAAAGCATGTTTGATTTGAGTGAGTAGTTGCTCAATTTGATTCTGTGTATGGTTAGCACTGAGTGTGATTCTTAAGCGCTCTATACCTTTGGGTACAGTTGGTGGGCGAATAGCGCTAACGTAAAAATCTTGATCAAATAGTTTTTGACTGATGTTCAGTGCTTTTTCACTGTCACCAATGATCAAAGGCTGAATCGCACTGTTTGATTTAGAAATTGGCAAGCTAATAGCTTTAGAAAAATTTCGGAAAAAATCGATATTGGTTAATAATTTGGATTTTTGTTCACCTTGCTTGATTAATTCTAAGCTTTTTAAGGTTGCCACACAAATTGCCGGAGCAATTGCTGTGGTGTAGATGTAAGGGCGAGATTTTTGGATTAAAAACTCAATAAAATCGGCATTTCCAGCCACAAAAGCGCCCATGGTGCCTGCTGCTTTACCTAAGGTGGCCATGTAAATCGAATTTTTCGGAATATTAGCATTAAAAATTCCAAAGCCGTGCGCATCATCTTGCATTAGAGTGGCGTTAGAAAAATTTGCTATTTTTTGCAAATCATCGATATTTGCTTGGTCACCATCCATACTGAACACGGTGTCAGTCACAATCATGCCTTTGCCTGACTGTTTTTCTGCTTTCTTCTTGAGTGAGGTAATATCGTTATGCAAATAACGTTGTAGAGGTAGTCCGATTAATTGATTGCCATCAATCAATGAGGCATGGTTAAGTTTGTCTTGTAATATCCAATCAAGCTCATCTTTGAATGCAGAGAAAACACCCAAATTAGCACTGTAACCGGTTGAGAATAATAGGGCGCGTTTCTGACCGGTGTAATCAGCCAAAGCTTCTTCTAAATCATGGTGTGCTTTTGAATGGCCACTTACCAAATGTGACGATCCAGAGCCTGCGCCATATTCATCAACCCCTTGTTTGAACGTTTCTTTAACCAAAGGATGGTTGGCTAGTGATAAATAATCGTTTGAGCAAAAATTAATCAATGATTTTCCATCAATAACAATCTTTGTATCTTGTGCGCCATCAATAACTTTTCTTGATCGATAAAGATGTTGTTGTTTTAGGTCAGATAATTTATTAGAAAAATCCATGAATCTATTTTATAGGTACATTGTTAATTCAAATAGTCGATCTTGATAATACAATATAATAGATTCATTATTATTATTTGGGCCCATCATGAAAAAAACCTTTAGTTTTGCACATCCAAAAAAGAAAAGACCAAGAGTGGCTGACTCGATTAAACACGAGGTTAAAAAATACATTAAGCGTGAGCGCAATAAAACACTGCCTGAAGATGTAGATTTTTGGGATTTTGATTGCCGCTATGGCGCAGATGAGGCTTCTTGCGGTGTGATTCATGTGTCTGAAATTAATAAAGTGATTTCAGAAGCGGATGTAGAAGGGTTGGAAACTTTCTTTTTAGAAGTATTGGTTAAACCTGGAAAAAGAACTAAAAAACCTGAAGAAGAAAAAGAAGCTGAAAATTTCTTAGATTAAGTTTTCCATCGGTGATGAAGCAGAAGCATAGGCTTTTTTCATCATACGACCAGATAAGAAAGACTCACGACCTGCGATAACCGCATGTTTCATGGCACTGGCCATCAAAATAGGATCTTGTGCATTAGCAATCGCTGAGTTCATCAGTACGCCATCACAACCAAGCTCCATGGCTTTAGCAGCGTCTGATGCGCAACCAATGCCAGCATCAACGAGTACCGGCACATTAGCTTGTTCTTTAATGAGTTTAATGTTGGCTGGGTTGGCAATGCCTTGGCCAGAGCCGATAAGGGACGCTAGTGGCATCACCGCACAACAGCCAATATTTTCTAATTCTTTAGCAATGATTGGATCGTCACTGGTGTAAACCATCACATCAAAGCCGTCGTCAACCAGTATTTGCGCGGCAGATAAAGTCTCTACAATGTTTGGATATAGGGTTTTTTCGTCACCCAGTACTTCTAGCTTAACCAAGTTGTGGCCACCCAAAAGTTCACGTGCCAGTTGGCAAGTGCGCACTGCATCTTTAGCCGTATAACAACCTGCCGTGTTAGGCAAAATAGTGTATTTTTCAGGGGAAATTACGTCTAATAAGTTAGGCTCATTTTCATCCTGACCGATGTTGGTACGACGAATAGCAACCGTGATAATGTCAGCCTTAGCTGCATCAGTTGCAAGGCGTGTTTCTTCTAAATCTTTGTACTTTCCTGATCCAACCAGTAAGCGTGAATTGTAAGTTTTGCCTGCAATTATTAATGGTGTGTCAGTCATAATTTAATTTCTTAATCTTAATAAAAATGTGAAAATTATTATATAGTTGTATGTCATTGTACAAATAATATTTTTTCCCATAGTCTGTGCTTGTATTTTTTATTATGCCAACAAACTGCACTAGTTTGTATCTATTGACTCAAAGATGCCAACAAACTTATTGTTTACTCTGTCATGCTTTCGAGAGAATAATATATGTAAAAACATATTTACTTTGTAATGTATATGCTATAAAATATAATTATGAATAAAATAATACAATCACTTAAAGATAGACGCTTAGAGTTGAAAGTCAATCAGTCAGATCTTGGAAAAAAAATGGGCATGCCACAAAGTCATGTATCAAAGATAGAAAAAGGTCTGAACGATCCAAGGCTTTCAACCATAAGTGACATGGCTCGCCTACTTGATCAAGAATTGGTGTTAGTTCCAAGAGACAAGCTATCAATTGTTAACGCTTTAATTAATCAAGATGATGAGCAACAGCCAATGTGGAATATTGATAAGGATAATGAATAATGCAAAGCTACCTTGAAGTATTTATTAACAATCTAAAGGTTGGTGAGATAACCCTGCTTGCCAATGAGCGCAACTTATTTGTTTTTGATGATGATTATTTGGCTATGAAAGACAAGCCGATTTTGAGTCAATCTTTTTTTGACAAATCGGGTGAGATTATTGTTCAAACAAAAATCGTTCAAACGAAGCTACCGCCATTTTTTTCTAATTTATTGCCTGAAGGTCATTTACGTCAATACCTTGCGCAACAAGGCGGCATTAACCAGCAGAGCGAGTTTAAATTAATTGAACTTTTGGGTGGAGATCTTCCGGGTAATGTTTTTGTTAAATCTGGTAATACTATTGATTCTGAAATTGAGAAAGAGACTGCAGATTTAAATCAAGATGATCAAATTTATCGTTTTTCATTGGCGGGCATACAGCTAAAATTCTCAGCAATTATTGAAAGCAGTGGCGGACTCACTATTCCAACTAGCGGATTGGGCGGAGATTGGATTGTTAAGCTACCTGCGCAAAACTTTGTTTCAGTGCCAGAGAATGAATTCTCAATGTTGCAACTTGCTAAAGAAGTTGGCATTAGTACGCCAGAAATAAATTTGATAGATTTAGATAAGGTTTCTGGTTTGCCAGAATTAGGAATATTGGGTGGCGATAAAGCCTTAGCAGTTAAACGCTTTGACCGTGAGAATGGCAAGCGTATTCATATTGAAGATTTTGCTCAGGTATATAGTGTTTTCCCAAAAGACAAATACGATAAAGTCAATTATGGCAATATTGCTAACATGGTCTGGGTTTTAACTGGACAGGACGGACTGGTCGATTTTATTAAACGACTGGTGTTTAATATCATTATTGGCAATGGTGATATGCATCTTAAGAACTGGTCATTTATCTATCCCGATGGTAAAACGCCGCAATTGGCGCCAGCTTATGATTTTGTTTCAACTATTGTTTATATTCCTAATGACAAACTAGCACTGAATTTGGCAGGAGAAAAGGATATGTATAAGATATCCTTAGCATCTTTTTCAAAATTAGCGAAAAAAGCACAATTACCAGAATATTTGGTTATCAATACGGTGAAAGAAACAGTTACTTCTGTTTTAGAGGTATGGAATAAGAATAAACACAGTTACCCATTGTCGGATTCAATCATGGCTGGAATTGATCAGCACATTTCCAGGCTCAAACTTTTTGAGTGAGATATAAATGATTAGAAAAAATACAAATGGCACATTTACTGTTGATATTACTCAAGGCAGGAGTAGGCGTCATCAAAGACGTTTTTAAGGCTAAGCAAGAAGCGCAGCGTTTATATTGAGACACACCTTTGCCAGTCATTTTATTATGAATGGTGGCGATGTTTTAAGTCTACAAAAAGCACTAGGTCATAGCACTTTAGCAATGACATTGAAGTATGCACATTTGTCACCTGATCATCTAAATGATGTACGAAAATTCGCACCAAAAATAAAGATGTAGTGAAAATGTGGTTAAACTTTTAGTTGGTAGGCTCTACAGATGCTACTACTAAAGTAAATGTATGGCGGAGAGTGAGGGATTTGAACCCTCGATAGGGGATAAACCCTATACACCCTTAGCAGGGGCGCGCCTTCAGCCACTCGGCCAACTCTCCAAAAGAAAAATATTATACGCTAAAATATTATGCGTTTGAATTGGCGTTTAGAAGCCGTAGTTGTATCTGAGTTTGACTGCACCAGGGTCGCTTCCCCTAAAATCTTGCATTCTGAGCCTGATTCTCCCCCAATCTCCCTCTAATTTTATTTTTTCTCCCAACGCCCTTAATTTTATTTTGGCATCTAAAATGACTTGTTCCGTTTCATTCCATTGCTCATCATTATCTGAGGGCGTTCCTAAAACGTATTCATGGTAGAGCAGTTGATTTTCAATGTCTCTTGCTTCAGCATTAAGATCATACGCATCAACCCCCATTTTAAATTGAACTTCAAGGTCTAGTAAATCAATGTTTATTTTCCCTATTTTTTCATTTATCGGGTTGACTTTAACTTCTTTGGTAGCCGTGTCTGCATTCGAGTTGAATGATAGTAGTAAAGCATAAAAAAAGAGCTTAGAGAGTTTCGCTAAAAGAACCATCGGTAAATACCCAATGTATTAACAAAAACAAAAACTGTGTTGAGCAGTACTAAGGCTTTATCGTTATTTCCATAGCCTTGGATGATCCAACTAATGGCTGACATCATAAAGAAAATGTAGCCAAATTTTGAATAATCAAAGTTGAGTGCAACTAGTAATCCACCGAGTATGCCAGTAATCGTACCGAGCCAACCCCAAGTGTTATCCATGAATTTCAAAATCGTGCGTAACGACGGCAGTTTTTCCTAGCATGATAGAGGCGGAACAATACTTGTCAGCGGATAATCCAATCGCTTTAGCAACTTTTTTCTCATCTAAGTTAGTGCCTTCAATAACAAAGTGAATGTGAATTTTAGTAAATACTTTAGGGTGCTCGTCTGCACGTTCAGCTGTTATTTCAGCACGACAATCGCGCACTTTTTCACGCATTTTTTTAAGCATGCTCAACACATCAATCGTGGTGCAGCCACCCATGCCTAATAGTAGCATTTCCATTGGTCGAATGCCTAAATTGTTACCACCGGCCTCCTCAGGGCCATCCATAACTATTGCATGACCGCTGGCCGACTCCCCAACCATCGTCATATCGTTAACCCATCTTACTGTTATTTTCATGTTTAATTATCCTTTAAAGATTTTTTGCAATGCCACACCTGGGTCGTCTTGGCGCATGAAGGCCTCACCCACTAAAAAGCTGTAGACATCGTGTTCGTGCATAAAGGCAACGTCTTTTGAGCTTAAAATACCGCTTTCCGTGATGACTAAGATATCATCTTTAATTTCATTAAGCAAATCAACCGTGGTTTGTAACGAGACATCAAAGGTACGCAGGTTACGATTATTAATGCCAATCATGATTAACGGAAGCTGGAGTGCGCGTTTAAGTTCTTCTACATTGTGTACTTCAATCAAAATATCCATGCCAAGTTGCATTGCATGTTGTGCCAGTATCTCCATTTCTCCATCACTAAGGCAAGCAGCAATGAGCAAAATGCAATCAGCGCCCATAACGCGCGCTTCTAATACTTGATACGGGTCGATGATAAATTCTTTGCGTAATACAGGCAGAGAAACAGCCTCTCTAACATCGATTAAATATTGATTATCACCTTGGAAAAAATCTTTATCGGTTAAGACCGATAGGCAAGTTGCACCATGTGTTTCATAACTCTTAGCGATTTCTACTGGATTAAAATTCTCACGTAAAATACCTTTGGAAGGTGAGGCTTTTTTAATTTCTGCAATCACTGCGTTTTGCTTGAGGTCTACTTTGTCTTTTAAGGCTTGGTAAAAATCACGTGTTTCACGATCGTCGTAAGCTTTTTTCATCATCTGATCGAAAGAAATGTTATTCTTACATTCAATGATTTCTTGCTTTTTACGGGCAATAATTTTTTTTAGAATATCAGGTGTGTTTGTCATGGTTAAATGGTTTTAGTTATGGTTAAGTATTTTAAATGAATTCCGCAAAGGCCACATATAACTTATAATTAAACCCATAATCATTAAAAACAGGATAAAACTATGAAATTATTAGATTTTGAAGTCGGTATTGATCAGCCATTCTTCTTAATTGCAGGTCCTTGCGTGATTGAATCTGAAGCGTTAGCCATGGAAACAGCCACCTATCTTAAGAAGGTTACGGATGATTTAGGCGTTAATTTTATATATAAATCTTCTTACGATAAGGCCAATCGCACTAGCACTAATAGTTTTAGAGGGCTGGGTATTGAAGAAGGGTTGAGAATATTACAAAAGGTAAAAGATGAAGTGGGTGTTCCTGTGCTGACTGATGTGGACGAAGACACACCACTTGATGAAGTGGCGTCGGTGGTTGATATGATGCAACACCTGCAGTTTTAGGGGGTCAGACTAACTTTATTCAAACGTATGCAAGCAAGGCATTCCGGTGTAATATTAAAAAAGGGCAGTTTCCAAGCACCTTGGGGATAGGGGCAAGTGGTTGAATAAGGGTCACCGAAACCGGGCAAGCGGTGGCTTTATTAACCTGATAAGGCAATTCTGTAACTACAATGCTTTGTTTGTCTTCACCCTCAACGTGTGAGCGTGAACGAAGATAGATCTTACCTTTGCCCGTTTCATAAGCTTGGCGAATACCATCTGCGCCATTAATGATGCCGGCCGTTGGAAAATCTGGCCCGTGTATGATATCCAACAACTCGTCAATGCTTACTTCATCATTATCAATCACCAACAAACAGGCATTGATGACTTCGTCAATATTGTGTGGCGGAATGTTTGTCGCCATTCCAACGGCGATACCAGATGAACCATTTACCAATAAATTTGGTACTCGAGTTGGTAGAACTGAAGGCTCAGATTCTGAACCATCATAGTTGTCAATAAAATCAACCGTGTCTTTTTCAAGATCGCGCAATAATTCATGTGAAATCTTGGCCATGCGGATTTCGGTATAACGCATTGCTGCTGCCGAGTCGCCGTCAACCGAACCGAAGTTACCCTGACCATCAATAAGGATATTTCGCATTGAGAATGGCTGTGCCATACGTACAATGGTGTCGTACACAGCCGTATCACCATGCGGGTGATACTTACCAATTACATCACCGACAATACGGGCTGATTTTTTGTAAGATTTGTTGTAATCATTACCCAACACCTCCATGGCGTAAAGCACACGGCGGTGAACCGGCTTTAAACCATCTCGAACATCGGGTAAGGCGCGACCAACGATGACACTCATTGCGTATTCCAAATAGGAATCTCGCATCTCATCTTCAATGGTAACTATAGGGAAATTAGGCTCAAAAACTTCTGGATTATCGGTGTTATCAGACATGCAAAAATGACGTGATTAAATTGGCTTTAATTGTACCCTAAAGACAGTAAATACACAAATAAAATGTGTAAATTAATTTCTATAAAAAGTTATTAAAAATCAATAACTTATGCGTTTCTTTTTTGCACTGCTTGAGCCAGTGTTTTAAGTAGGTTTTCGGTGTCATCCCAACCAATGCAACTGTCGGTAATGCTGACCCCGTATTTAAGTGATTCTAATGGGCCAATTGCCTGATTTCCTTCATTAAGATGAGACTCGATCATCACCCCAAAAATCTTGTCAGATCCAGTACTGATCTGCTTGGCAATTTCATCGCCCACCAACAACTGGTTTTTGAATTTCTTTTGTGAATTGGCATGAGAAAAATCAACCATAATTTTTGCCAATAGGCCTTCTTCTTTAAGTTGATTGTAAGTTTTTTTAATGCACACTGAATCATAATTTGGACCATCGGCACCACCACGTAAGATGATATGCGCCGTTTCATTGCCTGATGAGGTGTAATGAGAGACACCGCCCTCTTTATTAACCGAAAGCAAATGATGAGGGCTATTGGCTGATTTAATCGCATCAATGGCAACCCTGAGTGAACCCGTTGTGCCATTTTTAAAACCTACTGGGCAGGATAAAGCGGAAGCCAGCTCACGATGAGACTGGCTCTCTGTCGTGCGAGCACCAATCGCGCCCCATGAAATTAAATCAGAAATGTACTGTGGTGTGATTAAATCAAGGTACTCAACGGCAACAGGCATATTCATATCGGCTAGATCTGTAAGTAGATGACGGGCAATCTTAAGGCCTTTGTCAATGTTGAAGCTTTCATCCAGATCAGGATCGTTAATTAAACCCTTCCAACCAACGGTTGTGCGTGGTTTTTCAAAATAAACACGCATTACAATGAGTAAATCTTGCTTTAATTCTTCTTTTACTTTGGCTAGTTTATCGGCATACTCACGTGCAGATTTTGAATCATGAATTGAACACGGTCCTACGATGACCATTAGACGATGATCTTTGCCTTCTAAAATATCCTTAACGGCTTGCCTAGCCTGGAAAATATTAGCCGACCCTTTCTCACCTAATGGATACTTCTCCATTAGCTCATTAGGTGCAATCATCGGTGCACTTGAGGTAATTCTTAAATTGTCAGTATTGTGTTGCACGGTTTATTTTTGATTTTCAATTAATGCGTAAGCTGAATGATTGTGAATGGATTCAAAATTCTCCGATTCAAGACGGTAATAGTTAATCCTTTCATCAAGGTTTAAATCAAGTGCGATATCACGCACCAAGTCCTCAACAAAAGCAGGGTTATCATACGCTCTTTCAGTCACAACTTTTTCGTCATCCCGTTTTAAAATAGCATAAAGTTCACAAGAAGCCTTGCGCTCAGCCAAATCAATTAAATCTTCAATATCAAGTTTATGCCCTTCGGAAACCTTAGCTTTAATGGTGATGTGTGAACGCTGATTGTGTGCACCATACTTAGAAATACTCTTTGAACATGGGCACAAGCTGGTCACTGGCACCACGACTTTCATCATAACTTCAGATTCACCTTTAGCGAACGAACCGTACAAAGTTACTTGGTAGTCCATCATTGATTCAACACCAGAAGACGGGGCTTTTTTCTTCCTAAAAAAAGGAAATTCAAGAACAATGTGTGCAGTGTCTGACTTTAATTTTTCACAAACTTTATTGATAATTTTGTCAAAGTTACTGCTGTTAAACTCACAAGGGCCATCGTTTAATATTTCAATAAAGCGTGACATGTGGGTGCCTTTTACGTGCTCAGGCAAGGATACAGTCATGGTAAATCTACCAATGGTTGGCATTTTATTGCCGTCACGATCTATGTAAGTAATTGGATGAGCAATGTCTTTAATGCCCACTTTGTCAATAATGATTTGACGAGTGTCTTTACTGTTTTGTGTATCGGGTAAATGAGCTGCGTTCATGATTTTCCTTGTGAATAAGTAACGGATGCTCTAGGTGTTTCCCAGATAATGACTTCGCACACACGAACATCTTGGTTGTTGATTAGTTGACCCACTTCATCAAAGAAATATTTTGCAATGTTCTCAGCGGTTGGGTTTTAGTTTATCAAAAGGAGCAATGTCATTCAAATATTGATGATCAAGCCTTTTAGCAACTACTTTGGTTTGTTTTTTAATTTCACGAAAATCGATTGCAATGCCTGTGTCGTTAAGCGCTTCGGACTCAACCGACACCTCAACCTGCCAGTTATGGCCGTGCAAACGTGCACAATCACCTGTACCGGGGTCCGGGGGGATCCACTTTCTAATTCTTTTGAGTTAAATTGATGACACATGACGTTTAATTTTTCCACGCCCACACCGTGCTCACCCGTAATGGTACCGCCCATGTCCACACTGAGTTTTAAGATATCTGTGCCAAATTCTTCGGTTTTTTCCAGCTCTCCTGGAACGTTCGCATCGTACAAAATTAGTGGGTGCAAGTTGCCATCGCCTGCATGAAAAACGTTGGCCACTCGTAATTTGTATTTTTTACTCAACTCATTAATTTTTTCCAACATATCGGCCAAATATCGCCTTGGAATAGTGCCGTCCATGCAATAATAATCAGGTGAAAGCCTTCCCACTGCAGGGAAGGCTGATTTACGCCCTTTCCACAAATCTAGGCGCTCCGCTTCACTCTCAGATACTTTTAAAGTAGAAGCACCTGAAAGTACTTTTAATGCTGTATCAAGCTCTGCTTGTACTTGCGCTTCGGTACCGTCTAATTCACATAAAAGTAATGCTTCTGCATCAAGTGGATAACCTACTTGCGCAAAACCTTCAGCAGCTTCAATAGCAAATTTATCCATCATTTCTAGACCTGCTGGAATGATGCCGGCTTTAATAATATCAGCCACAGCATTAGCACAATCGCGCACCGAATCAAACGCCGCCATCACCACTTTGGCCAACTGTGGCATTGGAATTAATTTAACCGTTATTTCAATAATAATACCCAACAAGCCCTCAGAACCATTCATCAACGCCAACAAGCCTAAACCGTCATCTTTACGACTTAACACTAATTCCTCACCATCAACAGTAAGTACTTTTAGCGCTTCAACGTTATGAACCGTTAAACCGTATTTCAAACAATGCACACCACCAGAATTTTCAGCCACGTTACCACCAATGCTGCAGGCAATTTGACTGGACGGATCAGGGGCGTAATACAAACCATGTTCTTTAACCGCCTCGCTAATGGCGATGTTTCTTACTCCCGGCTCAAGAACGGCCAATCGATTTTTAACATCGATCGATTTCACCCGATTGAGTTTTGATAAACCTAAAACGATTGATTTTTCCAGCGGCATGGCGCCACCAGAAAGGCCTGTACCTGCACCTCGCGTAACCACGGGTGCATTATTGGTTTTACAAATTTGTAATACTTGTTTAACTTGTTCGATGTTTTCAGGCAAAACTACTGCTAAAGGCTTCTGCCTATAAACACTCAGGCCATCGCATTCATAGGCTCGTGTGTTCTCACTGCCAGTAATGACAATACCCTTATGTAAAGCACGTAATAATTGATGAATAACACTCATTCGAGCAATTATAATGTCTTCTTTAAATTTATTAACCTTAAAAAGATTATGCAATCATTTAATCCACCCGTAAGAACATTAATGGGCCCTGGCCCCAGTGACGTCCACCCAAGAATTCTTTCAGCAATGGCACGACCAACCATTGGGCATCTTGACCCTGCTTTTGTGGGCATGATGGATGAGACTAAAGAAGCACTAAAATACATATTCCAAACTGAAAACGAACTTACCATGCCGGTGTCCGCACCCGGATCTGCCGGTATGGAAACTTGCTTTGCTAACTTAGTTGAGCCAGGTGATAAAGTCATTGTATGCATCAACGGTGTGTTTGGTATGCGCATGAAAGAAAACATCACACGTTTTGGTGGTGAAGCCATTGTGGTTAAGGACGATTGGGGTAATGCCATTTCAACCGATAAAGTTGAGCAAGCGCTTAAAGACAATCCAGATGCAAAAATTCTTGCGTTTGTTCATGCAGAAACCTCAACAGGAGCACTGTCCGATGCAAAAACTTTGTGCAAACTTGCACATCAATACGATTGCATTAATATTGTTGATGCGGTAACTTCACTCGGCGGTGTTGAGCTTCGTGTTGATGAATGGGAGATTGACGCCATTTACTCAGGCTCACAAAAATGTTTATCGGCCATGCCCGGTATTTCACCCATCAGTTTTGGTGATCGCGCCATTAAAAAACTCACCAATCGAAAAATACCGGTAACCAGTTGGTTCTTAGATCTTAATTTGGTTATGGGCTATTGGGGTGAAGGTGCAAAACGTACTTACCACCACACAGCGCCCGTTAATACGCTTTACGGACTGCATGAATCATTGGTGATGATTAGCGAAGAAGGGCTGGAAAATTCTTGGGCACGTCATCAGAAAAATCACGAGAGCTTACGCGATGGTTTAGAGGCAATGGGCATTAGCTTTTTAGTTAAAAAAGAAGATCGTCTGCCACAATTAAACGCCATATTCATTCCTGAAGGGGCTGACGATGCAAAAGTTCGTTCTACCCTGCTAAATGATTACAACCTAGAAATTGGTGCAGGTCTCGGTGCTTACGCTGGCAAAGTATGGCGCATTGGTTTAATGGGCTATGCCTCTAGAAAAGAAAACATTACTTTATGCTTAAATTTCCTTATGTGTTTTTAACGGGCATGGAAGAGGATTTATTTCCTTCTAGGCAAAGCAAGGATGAACCACATTTGATGGATGAGGAAAGAAGACTGTGCTACGTAGGCATGACACGAGCCATGAAAAAACTTACCTTGTCTTTTGCAATTAAACGCTTTCTACACGGTCAATCTTTGTATGCCTACCCTTCTCGATTCTTAGACGAGATTCCTAGCGAATACCTAAATTCCATCAAGCAAAAATTCGGTGCAACGGCACAAAATTACAAGGATGATGATATTTTTAATCAAGACATTGAACCCGAAGGGCAAGGTCAACTTTCAATTGGGGTAACGGTTAAGCACGCTAAATTCGGCTTTGGAACGGTGCTTAATTTTGAAGGGGACGGTGACTCTGCTAGAATACAAATTAAGTTTAAAAAAGCAGGTACTAAATGGCTCATTAGTTCGTATGCTAACTTGGAATTTGTTTAATTTTATTTTCCTGCGGAGGCAAAACCTCCCGAACTTAATGTATCAATAACAATGTCTTAAGCTTTATTAGCGTGAGGAATTGCCTCGTGGCTTATTAGCTCATACGCTAATTTAGAATTTGTTTAATTCAAGGTTTTCTTTAGATCATCAATAGAAAAGCTTTGCACCGTTTGCTCATCGGTATAAACCGGCTTCATCTTTGTGTGGGATCCTGATTCTTTTTCAATGGCCATTTGTCTAGAAGTAACTACATCCAAGCAATCGGTAATCATTTTTTGCGTACCTTCAGTGAGTGGATGACGAAGACCTGGCTTAGTCATGGTGTCTTTTGCTACAGCAATTAATGTCTTTCTAACGGCGCTTAATAGACGAATTTCAAAATCAGGCTGTTTTTTTGTACTCATAATAGGGTTTGAATATTTTTTAAATGGTGTTCAAGTGTTATTTTATCAAGGTTCTTAGGTTTAATCCCTTTCATTGATTGCAGTTTCTCGCTACCAGGCCAATTCATGTCAATAACTTGGGCAACCAACTCAGGATGATTACAAATTAAAGCCATGTCGCAGCCACTGTCTAACGAAACTTGAACACGCTCAGCAATGTCTTTAATAAAATGTGCACCTTGCATAGAAAGATCATCACTAAAAACTACACCGGAAAAACCAAGTTGCGACTGCAAAATTTCTTTAATCCACTTTGATGAAAAACCAGCCGGCTTATCATCCACTTGATCGTACACCACATGCGCAGGCATAATGGCATCTAAGCCGTTATTAATCAATCCTTTAAAGGCAAGAATATCTTGTCGAATTTCATTCATCGAACGATCGTCTATTGGCAAGTCAAGGTGAGAATCAAGCATCACATGTCCATGCCCAGGAAAATGCTTACCAACACATTTCATACCGGCTTCATGCATGCCATCAATTAACGAACCTGCAAGCTTCACAACCACTTCTGGATTAGAATGAAAAGCCCTATCGCCAATCACAGAAGAGTTGCCATAATCAAGGTCCAGCACTGGTGCAAAAGAAAAATCCACACCAGTCTCTAACAACTCTGCAGCCAAAACCCAGCCACAAGAAAAATGCTTGTTCAAGTGCTTGTTCTGGATTCTTGTCATAAAACTTCGCCAAGTTTTGCCATGGCCGGGCAAGTGTGTAAAACCTTGACGAAAACGTTGTACTCGCCCACCTTCATGATCAACAGCAATCAATAAATCTGAATTAATAATACGTATTGAAGCAATGAGTGCCTTAACTTGATCAATGCTCTTGTAATTACGAGTAAAAAGAATAACACCGCCAATGCTTGGTTTGGTCAATTGAGATTTTTCTGTCTTAGTAAGTGCCAAACCCGACACATCCATCATGATTGAGCCTAGTGTCATTATGAGATGTGAGGTTTAACTTTATAGACTAACCACAGCACGGGTATGCCAATCAAAGTAGTGATGATAAAGAATTCACCGTAACCAAATTGCTCAACCAATGTGCCAGAATAACCACCAAATATTTTAGGTAGTAAGGTCATGAGCGAGGAAAATATTGCATACTGAACTGCGGTAAATTGAATGTTAGTCAGGCTGGATAAAAAGGCAATGAACGCCGCACCCGCCAATCCGGCAGAAAGATTATCCATTGTAATGGTAACGTACAACCAGGTAATGTCATGGCCCACATTTTGCTAAAACAATAAACAATAAATTGGTCAGTGATGAGAGTAATGCACCTAAAAATAACACTTTAAATACACCAACTCTGATTGCCATTACCCCACCAAAAAACCCGCCGGCAATGGTCATAAACAAACCGAATGTCTTGGAGATTGTGGCAATTTCAACTTTTAGTAAACCCATGTCTTGAGAAAAAATATTAGCCACCACACCAAGCACAATATCGCTAATTCGAGACAAGCCAATCACGGGTAAAAACAACAGCGCAACGTTCAACCCATAACGATTAAAGAAATCCTTAATCGGATCCACGTAAGTACTATTAACCATGGATCGGTTCACAATGTTAAACGCAATCAACACTCTTGCAGCAACGTAAGCACCCACTAAAGCCAATACCATGCGCAAACTTCCTACAATAAAACCGGCTAAATGTTTATTGGAAAAAACCGCACTCAATGATCCTTTTAAGTCTTTCACCAAATCTGATGTTGATACAAAAGTCAAAATAAAAACAGTAACAACCGATAAAAATAATAAGAAAAATCGAGCGTAATCTTGTGTGCTGTATTCCACTTCTTTTTGTTCAGATTTAGGTTCACTAACAATCAGCGTGGTGATCACTCCAATCAGCATTACACCAGACATGATGACGTAAGTATTAGACCATGCAGAATAACTGTATAACTCTTTGGTAGAGCCCAGATAACTGGCCATAAACAAACCGCCTGCACCTGCTACCAACATGCCGATTCGATAGCCTGCAATGTAAGTGGCAGAAAGCATGGATTGCATGTCTTGATCAGCCGATTCAATGCGATAAGCATCAATTACAATGTCTTGCGTGGCTGAGGAAAAACCCAAAAGTACGGCGCCATAGGCAAGTATCTCTAAACTGCTTACACCGGCTTTTGGATCCACTGTGGACATTAACAAAATAGAGCCCATAATGGCCAGCTGAGAAACCAGCATCCATGCACGACGACGACCTAAAAAGTGTGTTAAAAAAGGCAAAGGTAAGCGATCAACCAATGGTGCCCAAACAAATTTAAAGGAGTAACCTAGTGCTGCCCATGAAAAGTAAGTAATGGTGGATTTTGCTACACCCGCTTCATTAAGCCATAAGCCTAACGTTGAAAAAATAAGCAAAATAGGAATTCCAGCCGAAAAACCCAAAAATAGCATGGTTATTACTCGAGGATGAACGAACAACTTAATACTATCGAGATAACTCACTAACATTGATTCCAAGGCATGCCATCGTGACGCCAGCCATTCACATTACCACGCTGATCACTCTCATCAAGGTCACCCTCAAAGCCGCTCACAATGTGTGCTACATTTGTAAACCCATGATCTATTAAGCACTTTCCAGCATCGTCTGAACGATAACCACTGCGACAGATCAAAATAATTTCAGTGTCTAAAATACGATCACGCTTACCAATAAAACGTTTTACTGCACCAATGAACTCTTGTGGGTGTGGCTCCCAATCTGGCTCATCCACCCAAGGTACAAAAATACAATCAAGCGGTCTACCAACAAACTTGTTTTCGGCTTCAGTGCGAACGTCTATCAAAAAAGCATTATCGTTTTCTTGTAAATGCTCATAGGCTTTTTTTGGCAAGTATTGTACTAACTGACTCATGACTTCATTATAACGACATCTTCACCAATTTGAACGTTCTCAAACAACTCAACAACATCCTTATTGCGCATACGAATACAGCCTTTTGATCCTGGTTTTCCCATTATGGTTTCGTCTGGCGATCCGTGAATGTAGATGTATCGATCCTTGGTGTTTTGATTGCGCTCTTCCGACCCTTCTAACCAAAGAATACGAGTTAGTATCCAGTCTCGATCAGGATGTTGGATGGACAATGCTTTGTTGTAAATCTCGCCGGGTGCTTGGCGCGATACCAATACTGAATTATCAGGAAGATCCTGACCTACCCTTGGTGTAAATTTTAAACTTCCCTATCGGCGTACAATAAAGAACCTTCGATCTCGCCCACACCATTTAACGCGCTACTGATTAAATAAGATCTATCTTTGTACTTAAGCGTTTGTTCTGAAATGTTAATTGTAATCATTTAGTAAATAAAGCAATGGATTCAACATGGGCCGTTTGTGGAAACATATCCATCACGCCGGCTGTTTGTAGTTTATACCCTAACTCGATTAAACGCGCTGTATCTCTAGCTAAAGTGGCCGGATTACACGATACATACACCAAGCGCTCAATACCAAGTTTTGGTAAAAATTCAACAATTTCCAGTGCGCCAGATCGAGCTGGATCGAGTAAAGCTTTGTTGTAATTTTTACCCCTAAACCACTCAAAACCATCCACTTCTTGAAACAAGTCAGCCTTGTAAAAATCAACGTTCGTTATATTATTTTGATCGGCGTTGTATTTAGCGCGCTCAATCAAACCTAAATCGCCTTCAACGCCAACCACGTGTTTAACATGTCGTGCAATCGGCAAGGTAAAGTTACCCAATCCACAAAATAAATCAATCACTTCATCGGATTCATTTAATTCAAGTAATTCAAGCGCTAAATTAATCATCTTTTGATTGAGCTTAAAATTCACCTGAGTAAAATCAGTCGGTAAAAACTCCATTTCAATATTATGATTAGGATGAGAATAAGTCAATACTACTGACTTATCTAAAGGCTTAACAGTATCCAGACCACCACTTTGTGTGTACCAAGTAAAGCCAAGATCATGGGCACAGTCTGCCAATATCTGCTCATCTTTAGCATTCAGTGGTTCTAAATGTCGTAGAATCAACACGGTGTCTTGTTCAGCAATGGCCACTTCAATTTGTGGCACTTGAGATTTGACGCTCAATTGTTCAATGCACTGTGCCAGATCTTCAAGATGATCGCCAAGTGAAGGATGCAAAACTTCACAGCGACTCATATTAGTTATGAATGAAGATTTTTTTTCTCTAAAACCCACCAAAACTTTTTCTTTTTTAGCAACGTAACGCACACCGAGTCTTGCCTTGCGACGATAACCCCAACTCTCAACTTGAAGCGGCTCCAGCCAAATTATAGGTTCTGTCTTAGCTTGTTGCATCAAAGCATCTTTTAGCCATTTACCTTTAGCGATGATTTGATCTTCGCTCGACAAATGCTGAAACGAGCAGCCACCACAAATACCAAATACTTCACATTTTGGTGTGATGCGATTATTCGCCGCTTTAAGAACTTCCTTGACATCCGCCTCTTCAAACTTAGCACGAGAAAAGGTACGGTCAGCAATCACGGTTTCACCCGGTAAAGCACCAGAGACAAAAATCACTTTTTCTTCAAAATGCGCAATACCTCGACCTTCATGTGAAAGCGATTCGATTTCTAATTCGTAGGTTTTGGCTTTTGGTTTTCTTCTTCTACCCATTTAACAACTCAATCCAATGTTTGACCGGTATTTTAGTGCCTTTTTGCAGGTGTATTAAACAACCGATATTACTGGTAACAATCATCTGCGGGTTGGAGGCCTGCAAATGCTTTAATTTATTAATTTTCAAAGTTTGGGCTAATTTTGGCTGAAAAATTGAATACGTACCTGCCGAACCACAACACAAGTGTGAATCAACCACTGGTGTAGTTGTGTAGCCCAAACTGGTCAAAATAGAATTTACCAAGCCGCTTAATTGCTGACCGTGTTGCATCGTGCAAGGCTCTTGATAAACAACGTTAGTTCTTTCTAAATTAAGTTGCGTTAAATCCTTATCTACTAAAAATTCAGCAATGTCTTTCGTTTTATTTGAAATAATGATCGCCTTTTGATAATACGGATCATACTCATCAAATATTGATGCGTAATCTTTAACCATCAAACCACAACCGCTGGCACTGGAAATAATCACATCAACATCAAACTCAAGCCAAGCATCAATGTTGGTCTTGATTTTACTCATGGCATCATCAAGTGCACTTAGATGCTGGTCAACAGCACCACAGCATTGTTTCTGCGGGGTTTCAATAGTATCATAACCCAGTTTTGCCAAAATATTTTTGATACTGTGATTAATGTTTGGTGCTAGTGCTGGTTGTACACAACCACCCAACAACAACACGGTACCGATCTTAGTGGGCGGCTTAATTAGACCACCTTGTGCCTTAGAGTGTCTAGCCATAAAACCAATTGGATTAAATAATAATGGTGTGGTTAATAATTTACGCACTGAATAACGATACGCTTTTTGCCAAAGTGGTCGTTTGGACTCTATGAATTCTCGTCCAATGTCCACTAGATTTCCATACTCAACACCTGATGGACAGGTAGTTTCGCAAGCTCTGCAAGTTAAACACCGATCTAAATGCAAAATACTTTGATCAGAAAAATGATTATCTTCCAGCGATGATTTAATTAGATAAATACGCCCACGAGGTGAGTCTAACTCATCACCTAACAATTGGTAAGTGGGGCAAGTGGCTAAGCAAAAACCACAATGCACACACTTACGAATAATTTCATTGGCCTTAAAATTTTGAATGTGGTCTGTTTGCATTACTGGAACACACCTTTAGGGTCGAATACTTGTTTTAACCTTTGCTCAATTTGTTGAGTTAAATTTGAAGATGTAGCTAATTTAGTAGGTGCTGTTAATTCATCAACGTACGAACTTGGTAATACTTTAAAGCTAATCTGAGCAATTAGTGCTAACCGACCTTTTGAACCCACTAACAAACGTGCTACGTCATACCCTGCCACATTTTTCATTACCTGGCCGCCAAAATTTAACAACTCACCTCTGCCATCAATAATTTGCACTCCTAAAATAGCATCTGATAAATCTTGCCCGCCATTAGCATAAACAGCACCAATACTGGATTTTATCATCACTCACGAAAAAAGTAAGGGATTGGCTATTTTTAGCCAATGTTTTTTTAATTTCTTTAATGCTAGTGCCTGCTTTAACAGTAATAAACCAACTCTTCTGGATAAATATTCCACCACGCCGGCATAATCTAGCCTTTCGGTATTGATATGCAAATTATCTGATGCTCGAACCACTGTTTGCAGTTGAGCGATTCTTTCTGTCATTATAATAAGTGATTTTTAGTGAGCCTGTGTTAAAGCCTTACAAAGGCAAGCAAAATATTCGATTAAAACTTAAAACATTTGATGATCAAATATTAGATATTAACAGCTATAAAAATCAAGTTGTACTGCTTAACTTTTGGGCCAGCTGGTGCAAGCCCTGCGTTAAAGAAATTCCTTCATTGATGCGTCTGCAACAGACATTTAAGAATCACAGTTTTCAGATTGTCACCATTAACGTTGGCGAATCAAAAAAAGACATGGTTGATTTTTTGAAAAAAGTAAAACTTGAATTGCCCATTATGTTAGATATAGATGGCCAAGCAGTGAAAGACTGGGATGTGTATGCATATCCTTCTAATTTTGTTCTAGATAAAGACGGCGTTATTCGCTATGCTTATCACGGGGCTTTAGAATGGGATTCCGAAGCGATTATCAACACCATTAAAACACTCTTGTGAAACAATACGACGTTATTATTATTGGTGCAGGCGCGGCGGGGTTGATGTGCGCCGCTGAAGCGCTGAAACGTGGGCGCAGTGTGGTTATTTTGGATAAAGCCAACAAGGCTGGTAAAAAAATCCTCATTTCTGGTGGTGGAAAATGCAACTTCACCAATCTCTTTATTGAGCCTGAAGCCTATATTTCAAGTAACCCTCATTTTTGTAAATCAGCTTTATCACGCTATACTCAGTGGGATTTTATTGCCCTATTGGAAAGTCATCATTTTCACTGGACAGAGAGAACCTTAGGTCAATTATTTTGCGATCAAAAATCTGGTGCAGTGCTTAGAGTGTTACTAGATGAGTGCCAACAAGCTGACACCATTCTAGACTGTGAGATCAATCAAGTAGTATTTGAATCGACCTATAATCTACAAACCAATCAGGGTGATTTTCAAGCGCAGTCACTTGTGATTGCCACTGGTGGGCCTAGTATTCCAAAAATGGGAGCGACTGATTTTGGTGTACAAATTGCCAAACAGTTCGACCTTAAATCGTTATCATTTCAGCCAGCATTGGTGCCATTTACTTTTCATCAGCACGATATTGATAAATATTTTAAAGATCTCTCCGGGCTTTCACTAGATGCGGTTGTTAGTTGTAACAACGCAAGTTTTAGGGAGGCTTTATTGATTACTCATCGTGGCTTAAGTGGCCCGGCTATTTTACAAATCTCATCTTATTGGAACAAGGGTGATCACATTGAAGTAAGCCTTTTGCCTGACTTAGATGCAAGTGAGTATTTAATAAATATGCAGCAGCAACGCGGCAAGGCTGAACTCAAAACTATTTTGGCTGAATTATTTCCAAAACGCCTAGCTGAGCGTTTAGCCAACACACTAACCAGTCAGCCATTAGCCAACATACCTTTGGGAGAAATTAATCAGCACAAGCTTAAAGCCTTTGGAGGGCAATTAAATAACTGGATGATTGTACCAAGTGGAACTGAAGGATTGCGAGTGGCAGAGGTGTGTACGGGTGGCGTAAGTACGGATGAACTTTCATCTAAAACCATGGAATCTAGTAAACAGCCAGGACTTTACTTTATTGGTGAGACAGTTGATGTTACTGGCTGGCTAGGTGGCTACAACTTTCAGTGGGCGTGGTCATCTGGGTGGGCGGCCGGCCAAGTAGTTTAAAAAACGCTTTTTTTTTGCAGACTGTGTACAATTAGACTTTCATTAAATTATAAATAATCTTATGTTTGTATTTGGGGAAAGAGTTGAAGGCTATGACGGGCTCATGTTTAATGAGCGCGAAGTCAGAGCGGCAGCAGGCATTGTTTTTTTATTTGCTTTTATGGCATTTATGAGTGGTTTTTTAACCGGTAACAATGAGCCGACTAAGTTGATGGTGTCGGTATTTTTACTTGATTTCTTTATTCGAATTTTTATCAATCCTAAGTATTCTCCTTCAATGGTGGTTGGACGTTGGATTGTCAACAATCAAAAGCCAGAATACACAGACGCCGCCCCTAAAAGATGGGCCTGGGGTATTGGCTTTACTTTAGCAGCCATTATGTTCTACCTAGTGGTTTTGAATGAAATCCGTGGCCCGATTAACATCCTAACCTGTGCACTATGTTTAGGTTTGTTATTCTTTGAGGCGGTGTTTGGCATTTGTGCGGGTTGCAAAATTTACAACTTATTCCACAAAGAAAAGGTGAAACACTGTCCGGGAGAGGTGTGTGATTTAAGTAGGGGGAGAGATAAAATCCAGTATTTAGATTTAGCGCAAAAATCCGTATTTGCCTTATCAGTGCTGGCGCTTTTTTATATAGCCTTTGGCGGCATTATTAAATTTTTAATTTTTGGAGAATAAGATGAAACGAATAATTGTATTTCTAATATTAATGGTTAATATTTCTGTGGCTCAAGCTGCGCTAGAAGTTCATAAAATTAGTAATAATGTTTATGCTTTAGTGGGTGAAACCACTCAGCGTTCACCAACAAATTTTGGCAACAACTCAACCCACGGAGTGATTATTACTAATGATGGTGTTGTGTTGATAGATTCAGGTGCAAGTTATTTAGGCGCTGAGGAAATTCATAAAGTCATTCAAACATTGACTAACAAGCCTATTAAAATCGTCATTAACACAGGTGGCCAAGATCATCGCTGGTTGGGTAATGATTATTTCCAAAAATTAGGCGCTAGAATTATCGCCTCAACAAAAACCCAAGCAGACCAAAAAGCCAGAGCTGATTATCACATGACTAGATTGGGTGCATTAATTGGCGACAGTTTGGATGGTACAAATCCTATTTTTGCAATAGAAACTTTTGATTCAATGATGAATCTTAAAGTTGGCGGTATAGATTTAGAGTTGTACCATGTCGGCGCTGCACACACGGTGGGCGATATTTTTATTTACATGCCAAGCGAAGAAGTTATGTTTGCGGGTGACATTGTGTTTAATGACAGAATGCTAGGCATTGGCCCTGCTAGAGACTCTCAAAGTTGGATTGATGTGTTTGAAAAAATGGCTAGCTTTAATCCAAAGCACATTGTTCCAGGTCACGGAAAAGTGTCTGATTTAGCTACTGCAACTAAAAATACCCAATCGTACCTAATTTTTCTAAAAGATAAAATTTCAAAAATTTTAGATGCTGATGGTGATATGCTAGAAGCGAGTAAAATAGATCAAACAGAATTTCACTTTTTAAGTGGTTATGAGGCGATTGCTGGAAAAAATGCGCAATGGGTGTTCGAAAAAATGGAATTTGATTATTAATTAATAAAGAGGTTTTATGATGAAAGGAGTTAAAGTTTTACTTGCTATTTCTTGGACGATGATTGCACTAGGTGCATTTGCAGTATTTGGTATTGGCGAAGATGACAGTAAAAGCGAAGAGATAAAAGCTAGCGATAAGACAGCTGAAGAGTGCGAGATTCCAGCTTTTGCTAAGGCAATTGGCCATGAAGACTTGTGGCTTCAGCATAACGGCTGCCCACCAAGAGAAGAAGAGAAAAAATCTGATAAAGAATATACTTTTTACTCATTTTGAAAATTTCTTAAATTTTCAAAATTGTTGAGCTAAACATAAAAAAATGCCGTTTAACGGCATTTTTATTGGATATTTTAAGTTTAATCGGTGTTTACACTTCATTTTGATTATTTCCTAAATTTAATACCATGTAAGTGGTATGATGGTTAAAAATATTACAAGGTTTAGCGTGAAATTTAACTAATAGTTTTAATTTTACCATGGCGTCATGCAAAGTGATTCTTATGCATCTGATTTTTGGAGTTCAATAAAATTCCAACATGCTTCTCAAGGGTCAAATTTAGTGATTGCTTTTTGATGAAAAAGGCAAAACAGAACAACACCAAAGCCATTGCCAAAGCCATGGAAAAATTGGCAACAAAATGGCGATAAACGTGGGTACTGCTCATTGGCGGTGCGGACGGCCTAAGTGACGACTGCAAACAACACGCTCATCTACTTTGGGGCCTGTCAAACTTGACCTTGCCACATTCAATGGCTAGACTATTATCCGTAGAGCAAATTTACCGTGCTCATTCATTATTAAATAACCATCCATATCATAGGGAGTAAACATGAAATTAGAACTCATCAGCTTTAAACTTTGCCCGTTTGTACAACGTGCCATCATCATCTTAAAAAAACAAAACATCGATTACGACATAACCTACATCAACCCAATGGATCCGCCCGACTGGTTTAAAGCCATTTCACCAACCGGGCAAGTCCCCCTACTAAAGGCAAATGATGAAATTATTTTTGAATCCAGTGTCATTAGTGAATTTGCCAATGACATCAGTGATACTGACTTACACCCAAAAGATGCCATCCAAAAAGCGAAAAACCGTGCGTGGATTCAGTTTTCATCAAGTATGTTTGATGACTTGTTTAACATTGTAACCGGCGATAAAGACAAATTCAGCGAAGCCAAAGATTCTTTGTTTAAAAAGCTGTCACGTGTTGAATCCGTAAAAGGCAATGATCCGTTTTTTAATGGTAATAATTTTGCATTAATTGATGCCGCATTTTCGCCATTGTTCATGCGTTTAGCGTGGATTAATGAATTTACCGACAACGCACTGTCGTTGGCTGAATTTGCCCGTCTATCTGCTTGGAGCAAAGCCGTCTTAGCCGTTAAGGAGGTTAAAGACTCAGTGGTTGATGGCCTGGATGATGTTTATTATTCTAATATCGAAGGACGAGAGGGTTACTTATCAACCTTATTGGTTGACTAAATAATACTCAACACATTTTCAGGCGGTCGAGCAATCACAATGCCCTTGTCAGTTTTGACAATCGGACGCTCAATCAAAATTGGATTATCAATCATTGCCTGAATCAAATCATCTTCACTGAGCGATTCATCGTCTAAGTTGTTTTCTTTGTAAGGCGCTTCAAATGTGCGCATTAAAGATCTGGCACCCATGTTGAGTTGGTTCAGTAAATCTTTTAACTCATCCACGCTCGGGGTATTTTCTAGATATTTAATTACTTCAAAATCCACACCTTTTTCTTCTAAAATGGATAGAGTTGTTCTGCACTTTGAGCACTTTGGATTGTAAAAAATTACCGTTGACATACTGATGAACCTTATGAAAAAAATTCTTATTATACTCTGTCTTTTTTTGCCGTTAAGCGCCGTACAAGCAATTACCATTAGTGAAATTGTCGACTCTGCAAGCTCCCTTTGGCAGCAACAAAAATCACAAAAAGTAACGAAATTCTCACTAACCGACACTAAAGGCAATGTTCACACTGATGAATCCACTAAAGGAAAATATTTAGTGGTTAATTTTTGGGCCACTTGGTGTCCGCCTTGCTTAAAAGAGATTCCTGCCTTTGTTGAGTTTTACGACAAGCATGCCGATAAAGTTCAAATACTGGGTTTGGATTACGAACAAGC
>FUWD013430065.1_pt3 | contig 42589 bp, 37 predicted proteins | sample 1063281 | NCBI WGS metagenome assembly FUWD01 (sample SAMEA79048168, study PRJEB19326) | metagenome | biome: marine | reverse complement strand
AGTAATTAGGTTTGCTAAGGTAGATTTACCACTTCCAGATTGCCCAACTAAAGCAACCGTTTCGCCTTTCTTAATTGTTAGAGAGAAGTCCTTTAAAACAAAAGTGTTTTTATATTTAAAAGAGATGTTCTTGAATTCAATTTTACTTGTAAAACCTTTTTGTGCAATCGCATTCGGTTTGTCTTTAATACTGTTTTCAGTATGTAACACCGTCATAATTCTTTCTGCGGAAGCCTCTCCTTTCTGAATGTTGTAGAAGGTTGTTGTAATTAATTTAATAGGATTTAAAACCGTATAAAACAATACAATATACCCCATAAACTCATCTGGTTGCAAAGGACTGGTATTCGATAAAACTTCTGTACCTCCATACCAAAGAATAGCAATTATAGTAGCAGAGCCTAAAAACTCACTCATAGGAGAAGCCAATGTTTGCCTGTGAAAAACACTAGTCATCAATTTTTTAAAGCTTAAAGTAGAGTTATTAAATTTTTTTTCAATTACTTTCTCAGCATTAAAACCTTTTATAATCCTTAAACCTGTTAATGTTTCTTCTATAAAGGATAAAAAATTGCCAGTTTCTTTCTGTGCTTTTGCTGAATTCGCCTTTAATTTTTTGCTAATCGATGAAATTATAAATCCAGAAACAGGTAGTAAAACAAAAACAAAAAGTGTAAGTTTTACACTCATTAAAAGCATAATTGTTATCGAAATAATAACAGTTAAAGGCTCTCTAACAATAACCTCTACAGATGTTAAAATAGAGTTTTCTACTTCTTGCACATCGGAAGTCATACGTGCAATAATATCTCCTTTTTTCTTTTCTGAGAAGTAGGCGATTGGTAGTTCTACAATTTTATGATATAGTTCATCGCGTAAATCCTTTACAATTCCTGTTCTTAAAAAAGTAATTACATAGGATGCTAAATATCTAAATAAATTTTTAAAAAAGAAAAGAGATAGCGCCAACAAACAGATAAAAAGAAGTGTATTTACTTGTCCGTTACTTTCAATTTTCTCAGAAATAAATAGGTAAAAGCTATCTTTTAAAAAATTCCCAAGACTTAAGAAACCATCATATACTGGTGCTTGAATATTTTTTTTATCTGTGCTAAATAATATCCCTAAAACAGGAATAAAAGCCAACACAGAAAGTACATTAAAGATCGCATAAAGTATGTTGAACAGAATGTTTAGGATTGTAAACTTCCGATACTTTTTCTCATATCTTAAAATGTCCTTAAAATAGCTCATTAATTTAGTTTCATTTCTTTTATAATTCGTTGAATTTTAGCATCTAAATCTGCTTCAACCTTTGTAGCGTTTTTCTTAGCAACTAAAGAAGTGTTTACACTAAAGTAGAATTTTATTTTAGGTTCTGTACCGCTTGGTCTTGCTGCTATTCTAGTACCATTGGCAGTTTGATAAATTAAAACATTCGATTTCGGTAAATCGATTTTTGTTACTTTGCCAGTAATTAAGTTTTTAACAGTAGATGCTTGATAATCACTTAGCGATACTACTTGTTCTCCATCAATCTCTGATAACGGACTGTTGCGCATGTCACTTAACATTTGCTGAATTTCTGCAGCACCGTCCATTCCTTTTTTAGTGATTGCTATTAGGTGCTCTTTGTAAAAATTATTTCTAAGGTAAATAGCCAATAATTCTTCATAGAAAGAACTACCGTTTTGTTTTGCATGTGCTGCAATCTCACAAGCTAATAAAGTAGCTGTTACCGCATCTTTGTCTCTAACAAATTCGCCAACCATATATCCAAAACTCTCTTCACCACCGCCAATAAAATCTAATTCCGGAAAATCTTTCACCATTTTGGCAATCCATTTAAAACCAGTTAAACCAACTTTAGTTTCAACACCGTAAGTTTTTGTTATTTCACCTACTAACTCTGTGGTCACAATGGTAGAACCTACAAATTGTTTTCCATTTATTTTACCTTCTTCTCTCCATTTTTTTAACAAGAATTCTGTCATAACAACCATTGTCTGGTTGCCATTCATTAGTTTCATCTTTCCATCGGTATCTCTTACAGCAACTCCCAGTCTATCGCAATCTGGGTCAGTACCAATTACAATATCGGCACCAATTTTATTTGCCAAGTCAGTTGCCATTTTTAAAGCTTCTGGTTCTTCTGGATTTGGCGATTTTACTGTAGGAAAATCTCCATTTGGTACTCTTTGCTCTTCAACAATGTGCACATCTGTATACCCCGCTTTTGCTAAAGCATCTGGCACGGAAACAATAGAAGTACCGTGCAAAGAAGTAAAGACTACTTTTAAATTTTTTCGATCAATATTAGGAAACAAAGAACCATTTTTTACAGCAGCATCTATAAATATGTCATCTACTTCTTTGCCTATGGTTTCAATTAAAGTTTCATTTGCAGTAAATTTAATTTCAGAAAAATCTAAAGCATTTACGTTTGCTATAATTTTACCATCATGCGGAGGTACAATTTGTCCGCCATCTGCCCAATATACTTTGTAACCGTTATATTCTGGAGGGTTGTGAGAAGCCGTTAGAACAATACCTGCATCGCAATCTAAATGTCGCACTGCAAAAGATAATTCTGGTGTTGCTCTTAAATCTTCAAATAAATAAACCTTTATATTGTTAGCAGATAAAACGTCTGCAACAATTTTTGCAAACTTTTTACTGTTATGTCTACAATCATAAGCAATAACTACTTTTAATTGATTTTTGTCTACATTTTCTATTAGGTAATTAGACAAACCCTGTGTTGCTCTACCTAACGTATATTTATTAATTCTGTTGGTTCCTGCGCCCATAACTCCTCGCATTCCACCTGTTCCAAATTCCATGTTTTTATAGAATCTGTCCTCTAAATCAGGAGCATTAGTAGTAATTAATTGTTCAATTTCTTGCTGCGTTGCTGCATCAAAAGTAGCACTTAACCACTGCTTTGCTTTGTCTAGTATTTCACTCATTTTTAAATATAAATTATGGTATTAAAATGCAAATATACATTTTAGAAATTGAGTTTTTCTTTTATTGAATAGTGTTTTTCGTTGCTTTTGGTCTTAATTATTAATTCGCCAATAAAACCTGCTAAAAATAATAAAGTACCTAAAATCATTGAAGTTAAGGCAATAAAAAACCAAGGATTGTCTGTGATTAGAATTGTTTTAATGTCGTTAAAGACTTTGTATAATTTAAAAACACCAATATAAAATGCGGTTGTTGTTCCAAATAGAAACATCAATGATCCCCAAAGACCAAAGAAATGCATTGGGCGTTTGCCGAATTTAGACAAAAAGGAAATGGTAATTAAGTCTAAAAAACCATTTATGAATCGGTCCATACCAAATTTAGTAACTCCGTATTTTCTTGCTTGGTGTTGTACTACTTTTTCACCAATTTTAGTAAAACCCTCGTTTTTGGCCAGCACAGGAATATAGCGGTGCATTTCTCCACTAACCTTAACCGTTTTAATAACGATATTCTTATAAGCTTTTAAACCACAATTAAAGTCGTTTAGCTTTAAGCCAGATGTTTTTCTAGCAGCTGCATTAAATAATTTTGAAGGAATATTTTTTGTAATAACATTGTCATACCGTTTCTTTTTCCAGCCAGAAATAAGATCGTAATCGTCTTTTACAATAAGGTCATATAATGCTGGTATTTCATCCGGATTGTCTTGTAAATCTGCATCCATTGTTATGACTACAGCGCCTTTTGCCATTTCAAAACCGGCATCTAGAGCTTGAGATTTTCCAAAGTTTTTTTGAAAACGAATTCCTTTCACCCCGGAATTTGCTTCTGATAATTTTTCAATTACATTCCAAGAACTATCTGTACTACCATCATCAATAAAAATAATTTCATACATAAAACGATTGGATTGCATAACTTTTGCAATCCAATCGTGTAATTCTTGTAAAGATTCTTCTTCATTAAGAAGAGGTATTATTACCGAAATATCCATATGTTGATATGAAGTTTAATCCTTTAAGTTATCATTTAAAACTTATAGAATTTAAATATATTGTTTAATACGTTTCTTCTTCTGATTTTTTCATAATAGCTGCACCAATAGCAGAAACTATAAAGCCACCAATAGCATAGCTAATAATTCCAACTGCGGCCATAATACCTGGAGTTGAAAAAGACGAAGTCATTTTATTTGCAGCTTCAATTTGTTCTTCAGTTAAACCTTGATCTAAATATGTTTGATTCTGGATTTCCATCATTTGATTCATGAAATCAGGTTCAAGAAAGTTTATAAAAAGATATTGATAAATTACTACAATTAAACTACCTACAATAGCAACTCCAACACCAATTTTAACACCTTGACCCCAAGATAAAAAATTATCATTTGCTTCTTTAAATTGTTTTATACCATAAATAATTATTCCAATAAATATGATTGCATTTATTACAGATGCAGACCAATGAGGAGTTAAATGATTACCGGTAGCGTACAAAACAAGTGCAAAGAGAATACTTGCAACACCTAAAATGATACCATTGTTTACCATAAAACTTTTACTACTTACTTGATTCTCCATATTTTCTTTATTTTAATTGTTTTACAAATATATTCTTTTCATTGAGATAGTTTTATTTTTTACAAATTATTATAAAATCTCAAAACAACATATTAGTAGTCAATACCTTAAAAATGTTACAAAAAATTAGTGTTTTTTTAATTGTTTAAATAAAAAAAGCTTGTAAATTTGCCATGGCAAGTTCTACACAACTAGCTCCCTTTGAATCCTCCAGGGCGGGAACGCAGCAAAGGTATTAGGTTGTAGCGGTGTGATGTAGGTAGCTTGCCATTTTTTATGCCCTAAATTCTCGTTTAGAGTTTTCTTTTTATTCTTTATATTATTTACCATTCTCTTTTTTTGATTCCTTAACTTACTTTTTCGATATTTGTATAATTATTGAATCTTTCAATCATTTCATGTTTTATGAGCAAAGTTGTTTTAGTTACGGGTGCTTCTTCTGGTATTGGAAAAGCGATTGCTACTTTTTTATATTCAAAAGGATATACAGTATATGGTACAAGTAGAAATCCAAAAAATGAGAAAGATTTTTCTTTTGAATTGATAGCTTTAGACGTTTTGAAGTTAGATAGTATTAATTCTGCAGTTAATTATATTTTTGAAAAGGAAGGGAGATTAGATGTGCTAGTAAATAATGCAGGAATGGGAATTACAGGACCTGTTGAGGAAACTCCTACAGACGAAATGCGTGCCGTTTTTAACACTAATTTATTTGGTGCTATAGATGTTATGAAAGCTGTTTTACCGCAGATGCGTAAGCAAAATGCAGGAGTAATTATAAATGTAACTTCTATTGCAGGGTATATGGGTTTGCCTTTTAGGGGTTTGTATTCTGCTACAAAAGGTGCTTTAGAAATTGTAACAGAGGCTGCAAGAATGGAAGTTAAAAACTTCGGAATTGAGATTGTAAATGTGGCTCCTGGAGATTTTGCAACTAATATTGCAGCAGGAAGATACCATACACCAGTTTTTGCAAACTCTGCTTACAAGGACAATTATCAGACGAATTTAGATGTAATGGATGCGCATGTTGGAAGCGGAATGGATCCGCTAGAAATGGCGAAAATTGTTTATAAAATAACCAATACAAAACATCCTAAAATTCATTATAAAGTGGGTGGGTTTGTGGAAAAATTTTCAATTTTTTTAAAACGAATTTTGCCAGATAAGATGTACGAAAAGTTATTAATGAACCATTATAAATTATAACACGGTGTCTTGTTTATAAGTAGTAGAGAAATACTTCTATTACACTTCTTAATTAGACTTGCAAGTACTTATCTTTGTGCGAGGAATTGTAATATTTGTTTGAGTTTTTTTGTAATAAATGAACAAAAATCGAATGTATCCAATCCAACCGCAAAGGAATGCCCAAAAAAGAAACAATCACAACTAAATAGATACAAATGAAATTTTTTATTGACACGGCAAATTTAGAGCAAATTAAAGAAGCGCAAGCTTTAGGGATTTTAGATGGTGTAACCACAAACCCGTCTTTAATGGCTAAAGAAGGAATTACTGGTGAAGCAAATATTATTAACCACTACAAAGAGATTTGTGAATTGGTAGAAGGAGATGTTTCTGCGGAAGTAATTTCTACAGATTTTGAGGGAATGGTAAGAGAAGGTGAAGCTTTGGCTGCATTGAATCCACAAATTGTGGTGAAATTACCAATGATAAAAGATGGTGTAAAGGCATGTAAATATTTTTCTTCTAAAGGAATTAAAACAAATGTAACATTAGTGTTCTCTGCAGGTCAAGCATTATTAGCTGCTAAGGCTGGCGCAACATACGTATCGCCATTTATTGGTCGTTTAGACGATATTTCTACAGATGGTTTAAATCTAATTTCAGAAATTCGTTTAATTTATGACAATTACGGATTTGAGACTCAAATTTTAGCTGCTTCTGTGCGTCATACAATGCACATTATAGATTGCGCAAAATTAGGTTCTGACGTTATGACTGGACCTTTAAGTGCAATTGAAGGTTTGTTAAGACATCCATTAACAGATAGCGGTTTGGCAAAGTTTTTAGCAGATTACCAAAAAGGGAATTAACCTCAGTAGTTAATTTTTCTATAAAAAGTCAGAAAGTAAAAAGGTTTACCTTTAAAACTTTCTGACTTTTTTCATCTTTAAGAATTCTCTTAATAATAAAACATTATAACTTGCAAACTTTGTACCTTTGTACCCTTATATATGTATCCAAAAAAAGAACTCGCACAAATTGTTATTTCAGCTTGCGCTCAATTTAATATTGAGACGGTTGTTATTTCTCCAGGTTCAAGAAACGCGCCACTTACTATAGGTTTCTCTAATCATCAAGAAATAGAGACATTAAGTATCGTAGATGAACGATGTGCTGCATTTTTTGCTTTAGGCATTGCGCAACAGACGCAAAAACCTGTGGCAGTTTTATGTACTTCAGGTTCTGCTTTGTTAAATTATTATCCGGCAGTAGCAGAAGCATTTTATAGCAATATTCCGTTAGTTATTATTTCTGCAGATAGGCCAAAACATTTAATTGATATTGGAGACGGACAAACTATTCGGCAAGAAAATGTATTTGCAAATCATATTTTATTTTCTGCAAATTTAATTGAAAACTCGAAATACAAAACTCGTAACTCTCAACTAATTGGCGAAGCTTTGCAAGTAGCTATATCGCAACAAGGCCCTGTGCATATAAATGTTCCTTTTGATGAGCCTTTGTATGAAACAGTGTCAGTATTGAATGCATATAATTTTCCACATATCTCTTTAAGTTCTTTAGATAATTCTCATATCAATTATAAGAAGCTATCGAAGTCATGGAATGTTGCCGAAAAGAAAATGATACTGGTAGGTGTAAATTATCCTGATGCAGATTTACATGTATTAATGGATTTATATGCAGAAGATGATTCTGTTTTAATTTTAACAGAGACTACTTCTAATTTACGTCATGATAAAGCTATAGACTCTATTGATCAGTTAATTTTTTCTCTATCAGATACTCAATTTCAAGATTTAAAACCAGATATTTTAATAACGTTTGGGGGTATGATTATCTCTAAAAGAATAAAGAAGTTTCTTAGAGATTACCAGCCAAAGGAACATTGGAATATTGATGCTAGAAAAGCAACCAATACCTTTTTGTGTCTGTCTGAATTTATACAAATAAAACCGGTAGATTTCTTCTCTCATTTCAATGAGTTTATAAGACCTTTAAAAAGCGATTATCAGCCAAAATGGATTGCCTTTAGAGATGTAAGAAGAGAAAAGCATGCAGCTTATTTAAAAAATATAAAATACTCAGATTTTTCTGTTTTTGAACAAGTGTTGAATGCCGTACCGGAGAGTTGTCAGTTGCAAATTAGTAACAGTTCTATTATTCGATATGCACAGTTATTTTCGATGAAAGCTACTGTGAATATTTTTTGTAATAGAGGAACAAGCGGTATTGACGGAAGTACAAGTACAGCTATTGGAGCTGCATATGCTATTGAGCAACAAACTGTTTTTATTACAGGAGATTTAAGCTTTTTTTATGATGGTAACGGGTTATGGAATAGTAATATTCCTAAAAGCTTTAGAATTATTATAATTAATAATTCTGGTGGCGGAATTTTCAGAATTATTCCAGGTCCAAAAGCTACAAATGCTGCACAATATTTTGAAACGCCACATTGCTTAACAGCAGAACATTTGTGTAAAATGCATCAGTTAGAATATCAAAAAGCGTATTCTACAGAAACGGTAACAAAAGAATTAAACAGATTTTTCGAAACATCTGACAAACCAAAAATATTAGAGATTTTTACGCCAAGTGCAGAAAATGACCTAATTTTAAAAGATTATTTTAAATATATACAATAATGGATTTACAAGAAGATTTACAAGAAGGAGAAATGAATTTGAAAGAAGGAGATAAAGTAAGCTTGGTAATTGAAACTGAAACCGGTTTAGGGTATACTGTTTTAATTAATGAAGAATTTGATGGTTTGCTTTTTAGAAGTGAAGTTTTTCAAGCTTTGGAAGAGAATATGGAAGTTACTGGGTATGTGAAAAATATTCGTGAAGATGGGAAAATCGATGTTTCTTTGAGGCCACAAGGTTTTAGAAATGTAATAGATTCTGATGTAGATAAAGTACTTACAAGATTAAAAGATAGTAAAGAAGGATTTATTTTAATTACTGATAAAAGTTCGCCAGATTCGATACGTTTTCATATGAAAATGAGTAAAAAAGCATTTAAAAAGGCAGTTGGTAATTTATATAAACAGAAACTAATTGTTATTGAAGAAGATAGAATTTTGTTGGTGAAATAGGTGTCCAGTTGGCAGTTTCAGTAGGCAGTAAATATGTTTTTTAATTTAGAGTTTTTTTATTTTAAGGCTGAATATTTCTTAATTATTCATGTATGTTTTTTAATTACTGATTACTCAATCTTAATATATTTTCATAAAAAGCGTCGGCATTTGGGTCTGATGCATCCATTTTTCCATATCCAATTTTATAATATTTTATGGCTTTTTTTATATTTTTACCTTCTTCGTAATAACGTCCAATATAATAATCACCTAAAGGAGACGATGGGAATATTTTCAAAATCATTCTTCCAAAATTCAGCAATTGATCTCCGTTCTCTTTTTCGATAATTATCTTTTCTACAGTAAAAATATCTTGCTCTCTAATTCCTAAATCACTTCCAAATAAAAAATCAATTTCTAAATATTTATTTTCTAAATAAGTGATGGCATCCAAAGGAGAGAGGTCTTTTACATTTTTGTCAAATTCTTCTTTAGAGATTGCAGAGTAAATTTCAAAAACTTTTGTGAGGGCTCTAGGAATGGCTTCAGCAATCGCAGAAGTGCTATTTTCTGTATTGAAAGTGTCATTAATAATATTAAAATTATTAATCTCTACGCTAGAAAGACCTTGTTGTAATTGATTAATTAATGTTTGTTTTCTATTAGAAAAGATATTAGAATTATTAGTGTAAAAGTAAAAAGTGTTATCTTCCTTCTGAAATCTTGCTAATTTATAAGCTTGCATTTGGCTAGCTATAAAATCTGAAAAAGTAGGATTAATACAGATATATGCATTAATAATAGGTGTTTGTTCTCCTAAAAAGGCAGTTATTAAATTTGCAGAGGTTCCTTCACCAATCAAAGTTATAAAGGGTGAAGTATTATAAGAACTTTCTATTTCAAAAATAACTTCATCTCTGATAAAATTATAAAAATTGGCGTTATTCTTAGTTAAGGTGCCATTATCCATATTAAAATAGGTGTCTTTTTTTCGGGTTTTAGCCATGTTAATCCCAATAATAATTTGTTTTGGCGCCTTATCTTTTGCGGCAAATAGCACTGCATTGCCCACATAAAGATCAAAAAGGTATTCAGCATCGAAAATAATTGCAAGTGGATAGTTTTTTTCTTCATCCTTATCATAGCCTTCTGGAAGGTATATTTTTATTTCTCTACTGTAGCCTAAATAGTCTGAGTCAATTGATTTTTTTATAATTGTCTGCGAATATGAACTAAAGAAAAATAATAAAAATATTAATGGCAGGGATTTCTGAATCATCATTTAGAATGTTTATTTTTGTAAGTAAGAATGTTTTGTTCTCTTTTAGAACGTCTAAAATACAAAAATATGATACAACCCAAGTGGAAAACTGTAAAGGAGTATGAAGATATTACCTATAAAAAGTGTAATGGAGTTGCAAGAATAGCGTTTAACAGACCCAATGTAAGGAATGCATTTAGACCCAAAACAACTAAAGAATTGTATGAGGCATTTTATGATGCAGGTGAAGATGTAAATATTGGTGTTGTATTGCTTTCTGCGGAAGGACCGAGTTCTAAAGATGGTGTATATTCTTTCTGTTCTGGCGGTGATCAAAAAGCACGTGGACATCAAGGTTATGTTGGTGATGACGGCTATCATAGATTAAATATTTTAGAAGTACAGCGTTTAATTAGGTTCATGCCAAAAGCAGTGATTGCTGTGGTACCTGGTTGGGCAGTAGGTGGTGGACATAGTTTACATGTTGTTTGCGATTTGACTTTGGCTTCTAAAGAGCATGCTATTTTTAAACAAACAGATGCAGATGTAACTTCTTTTGACGGTGGTTACGGTTCTGCTTATTTAGCAAAAATGGTTGGTCAGAAAAGAGCAAGAGAAATTTTCTTTTTAGGAAGAAATTATTCTGCGCAAGAAGCGTATGATATGGGCATGGTAAATGCCGTAATTCCGCACGAAGAATTAGAAGATACAGCATTTGAATGGGCGCAAGAGATTTTAGAGAAATCTCCAACATCTATAAGAATGTTGAAATTTGCTATGAATTTAACAGATGACGGTATGGTCGGTCAGCAAGTTTTTGCAGGTGAAGCAACGCGCTTAGCATATATGACAGAGGAAGCAAAAGAAGGAAGAGATGCCTTTCTGGAGAAGAGAAAGCCTAATTTTCCTAAAAAATGGATACCATAGTTATCTGAAAATCTAAAATTTATAATTAATTATAATGAAATCACAGATAGTAACATTTCTTATAAAATGTCCAGATCAAAAAGGGTTGGTAGCTAAAATTACCACGTTTTTTTATGAAAAAGGATTCAATATTTTAAGTTGTCAGCAATATGCAAATGCTATTGAAGATACGTATTTCATGAGAATTAGATTAAATGCGGCAGGGACTAATATTTCTAAAGAAGCATTAGAAAATAATTTTTTAGAATTGGCAGCGCCTTTAAAGTTAGATTGGTCTGTGAATTACGGTGATAAGAAACAAAACATGGCCATTATGGTTTCTCATACAAGTCATAACTTATATGATCTGTTAGAAAGACAAAAAGAAGGTTTGTTAGATTGTGACATTACAATGGTTATTAGCAATCATGATAAATTAAGACACATTGCAGAAATGTTTAAGGTTCCGTTTTATTATCTTCCAGTAACAAAAGAAACCAAAATAGTGCAAGAAGCTCAGGTTATAGAGTTATTAGATGCTAATAAAGTAGATCTAGTAGTGATGGCTAGATATATGCAAATTTTATCTTCAGACTTTATCAATCATTACCCAGAGAGAATTATAAATATTCACCATTCTTTTTTACCTGCTTTTCAAGGTGCAAACCCTTATAAGAAGGCTTATGATAGAGGTGTAAAGCTAATTGGTGCAACTGCGCACTATGCAACTGAAGATTTAGATGAAGGACCAATTATAGAGCAAGACGTAGAGCCTGTTACACATGAAAGTACTCCAACAACTTTAAAGAGAATTGGTGCAGACATCGAAAGGTTAGTTTTAGCTAGAGCAGTGAAAAACCATTTAAACAATCAAATTATAGTCTCGGGAAATCGGGCAATTGTTTTTCCAGAAGCTGGGGAGTAAATTCGTTTTTAATTCTACTTATTTCTCTCAATTTTTTAATTTTCAATACATATAAATGAAAATAATCTGTATTGGGCGCAATTACGCAAAACACATTGAAGAATTAGCTAATGAAAGACCAGAAAGTCCTGTTGTTTTTCTAAAGCCAGATTCTTCTATTTTACCAAGAAAAAACCCATTTTTTATTCCTCCTTTTTCAGATGATGTGCATTATGAGGTTGAGGTTTTAATAAAAATAAATAAAGTAGGAAAGCATATTGATGCAAAGTTTGCACACAAATATTATGACGAAATTGGTTTAGGAATTGATTTTACGGCAAGAGATGTGCAAGCAAAGTGCAAAGAAAAAGGGTTACCTTGGGAGAAAGCGAAAGCATTTGACGGAAGTGCAGTTGTTGGCGAGTTTTACCCCAAGGAACAATTCGATTTAGACAATTTAAAATTTCAGTTATTAAAGAACGATACCCTTGTGCAGGACGGAAATACCAATGCAATGTTATGGAAAACAGATGAGTTAATCTCTTATGTCTCTCAGTATTTCACCTTAAAAAAGGGCGATGTTATTTTTACAGGAACACCTGCAGGTGTGGGTAAAGTTGTTGAAAATGATACTTTAAGAGGTGTTATTGAAGGTAAAGAAGCGTTTAGCATTAGAGTGAAATAATAAAGGAAGACTTTATGGGTTTTTAATCCCGAAATCTTGGGATTTAGAAATCTGAAATTTGAAATCAGTGTAGCAGTATGAAAGCAGAAATTATAACCATAGGAGATGAGATCCTAATTGGACAAATTATAGATACCAATTCACAATGGATTGGCAAAGAATTAAATAAAATAGGCGTTTCAGTGTATCAGATAACCTCTATTCAAGACGATAAACAACATATTTTAAACGCTTTTAAAGAAGCGCAAGAGCGTGTAGATATTGTAATTATTACAGGTGGCTTAGGGCCAACAAAAGACGATATTACTAAAAAGACAATTGCAGAATTCTTTAATGATACTGAGATAATAGTATACCAAGAAGTTATAGATCACATTAAAGGTTTGTTTAAAAAAATGAACCATCCTTTTCGAGAAATTCAAAGAACACAAGCAAATTTACCTTCAAAAGCAACACTTTTAAAAAATAGTTTTGGGACAGCGCCAGGTATGTGGTTTTATGAGAATGAAACCGTTTTTGTTTCGCTTCCTGGGGTTCCTTATGAGATGAAAGGACTAATTACTTCTGAAGTGTTGCCTAGAATTCAGCAACAATTTAAATTACCATTCATTATTCATAAGACAATTATGACCTATGGTCAAGGAGAAAGTACTATTGCCGAAAGAATAGAAGATTTTGAGAATAATTTACCGTCAGTAGTTAAGTTAGCCTATTTACCTTCTTTCGGTAGAGTGCGTTTGCGCTTGTCTGGGAAAGGAGAAGATAAAGCAGTCTTAGATGCATTATTAGATGCAGCAGTTGCGGAAGTTTATCAGTTAATTCCAGAAATTATTACAGGTTTAGATGATGATGCTTCATTAGAAAAAAGAGTAGGAGCATTGTTAAAAGCAAAAAATAAAACCATCTGTACCGCAGAAAGCTTAACTGGCGGGAAAATTGCAGCTACACTTGTTTCTATAGCTGGTGCATCTGCTTACTATAAAGGAAGTTTTGTGACGTATACTGCAGCAACTAAAATAAGTATGCTAAACGTGTCTGCAAAGACTATAGAAAAGCATTCTGTTGTAAGTAAAGAGGTGGCTTTAGAGATGGCAAGAGGCGCAAAAGAAAAGCTACAAACAAATTATGCAATTGCAGTTACTGGAAATGCAGGACCCACCACAGATAAGAACGATAAGAGTTTAGGAACTATTTTTATTGCATTAGTAAGTGATTCTAAGGAAGTTGTAGAAGAATTTAATTTTGGTCAGCCAAGAGAAAAAGTAATCAATAGAACTGTGAGTAAATCACTAGAAATTTTACAAAGAGAAATTCTTTAAAAATTTATTAAATTGTTTTGTTCAGAATTAGAATTATATGTAGATTTGCACCTCGTTTAGAGATAACAAAAATAAATACTGTCGAAAAGATGTCTAGAGTTTGTGAATTAACAGGAAAAAAAGCAATGGTTGGGAACAATGTTTCTCACGCTTTGAATAGAACAAAGAGAAAGTTTGACGCTAATCTAATGACCAAGCGTTTTTTCATTCCAGAAGAAGATAAATGGGTTACTTTAAAAGTATCTGCATCTGCTTTAAAAAATATTAACAAGAAAGGAATTTCTGCAGTTATGAAAGAAGCGAGAGTTAACGGATTTTTAACTAAATAAGCTCAAGCAGATTAAAATTATACAGAGATGGCAAAAAAAGGTAATAGAGTTCAAGTAATATTAGAATGTACAGAGCATAAAGGAACTGGGAAACCAGGTACTTCTAGATACATTACAACTAAGAACAAGAAAAACAGTCCTGATAGAATGGAGATTAAGAAATTTAACTCTATCCTTAATAAAATGACTGTTCACAAAGAAATTAAATAATTAAAATATCTAGAACTCAGAAAAGAGCATATAGATTTAAAACATTTAGACAATGGCAAAGAAAACAGTAGCATCTTTACAAACTTCTTCAAAAAGATTAAGTAAAGCTATAAAAATGATAAAATCTCCAAAATCAGGAGCTTACACTTTTGTAGAAGCAATCATGCAACCAGAAAAAGTAGATGGCTTTTTAGCTAAAAAGTAATATTTACTTTACAAAATATTTAAACTACTTTCTATTTTAGAAAGTAGTTTTTTTTGTGCCCTATTATTCCGTATTTTTGAACATTATTCAAAAGTTTGCACTTCGAGTTTTTTCCAGGCTGTAAGTAGTTTTTTTACGGTAGTTAATGTGAAGTAGTTTTTTTACTTCTTTTGGTAATTTTGACTGTCGAAAACAGAGGTGCTCTAAGTTAAATAATTTGAAGTGATAATTTGATTCAACCCAGCAAATAGTATGTTTTTTAACAGGTTATTTGCATTGTATAAAACATATAAATGAGTTTTTTTAAAAAAATATTTTCGAAAGAAAAAAAGGAAACATTAGACAAAGGTTTAGAAAAAACTAAAACTAATTTTTTCGATAAATTAACAAAAGCAGTTGCAGGAAAAGCGACTGTAGATGAAGATGTTCTAGATAATTTAGAAGAGGTTTTAGTAGCTTCTGACGTTGGGGTAAATACTACCTTGAAAATTATCAAAAGAATAGAGGCTAGAGTTGCTGTAGATAAATATGTTGGTACAGAAGCATTAAACGCAATTCTTAGAGAAGAGATTGCTGGTTTACTTTCTGAAACTAATCTAGGCAATGAAACTGAGTTTAATGTTCCAAAAAGTAACACACCTTACGTTATTATGGTCGTTGGGGTTAATGGAGTTGGTAAAACTACTACAATAGGGAAACTGGCAAGTCAATTTAAAAAACAAGGATTAAATGTTGTTCTAGGAGCTGCAGATACTTTTAGAGCAGCAGCAATAGATCAATTGCAAATTTGGGCAGACAGAACAGATGTTCCAATTGTGCGGCAAGAGATGGGCTCAGACCCTGCTTCTGTTGCATTTGATACTTTGACATCTGCAGTAAAACAAAATGCAGATGTTGTTATTATAGATACTGCTGGTAGATTGCATAATAAGGTTAATTTAATGAATGAATTGACCAAAATTAAGCGCGTAATGCAAAAAGTAATTACAGATGCACCACACGAAGTTTTATTAGTATTAGATGGTTCTACGGGTCAGAATGCATTTGAGCAAGCAAAACACTTTACACTTGCAACAGAAGTAACTTCTTTGGCAGTGACCAAGTTAGACGGCACTGCAAAGGGTGGTGTTGTAATTGGTATTTCAGATCAGTTTAAAATACCTGTTAAATATATTGGAGTAGGAGAAGGTATAGACGATTTACAAGTTTTTAATAAACATGAGTTTGTAGATTCTTTTTTTAAGTAAGATTTATATTTTAAAATATATAAAAACAACTCTTACTTGGGAGATTTTTTTATCGCCTGTATTCCAATTTAGATCTTAATTTTTGATTCTGTTTTTAAGTAAGTTACTAAAAGTAAATATTAATTTATTATTAACTTCTTTGCTATTGTTTTATTTTTTGAGTTAATATTCAAAAAATAAATACCGGGTTGAATGTTTAAGTCTATTTCTAATATTTTTGTTTTATTGTGTTTTGATTCGTACACTAATTTTCCAGTTAAATCGCTAATATAAATCGAAAAAGAGGTTTCAACCTCACTTAAATCAATTTTCACAAAACCGCTTGTGGGATTGGGATATACAGCTATATTATTTTTAAAATTACTATCAATAACTCCAAGATTTGTTCCTGTAAAATAATCATTATATTTTTCAAAAAAACGTGCACCTAAATATTCAGGTAAAACAGAAATACCAAAAAGCATTAAGGCATAATCAACTCCAATAATTTCATTAGGCATCCATGTGCTGTTTATTTTACTATATCTCCATAAAACTTTAGCACTGTTAGCAGATGGTAGATTGTATGTTCCAAGATTATTGTTCCATAAATAAATTAAATCATTTTTAGAACTTAAATTTATAGGTATATATCCAGCAATAATATGTGGAGAAACTATGACATCTGGATTATTATTTATGGCATCTGCATGGTATGACGTTGAAATGGAACTACCTGCACCTAATCCCCATTCAGAAGAAGAACTATCCACATTATTCCACCATGCTTTGTCAGCTGTCAATGAATTTTTAAAGTAATTTAAATATGCTGTTGAGGTTGTAAAATAGTTACATAAATAATAATTAAATTGGTGTACAAAGCTAGATAAAAAGCGAGTAGTACTATCTGTTAATAAATTAATGTTTTCATAATTTATCTTTGGTAAGTTAGAAGGATTGCTGTAAAAGTTATTCCATAAATTTTCTGCTATTTTATTCACATCATTACCTGTATTTTTTGCAAGCCAAGCAACAAGCATATATTCGCTATAAGGGCTAGTAATTGAATTATTTAAGCCTTGACCAAAAGCATCTATACTTAAGTATATTTTTCCAGTGGTGTCATCTGCTATAGCAGCTATAAAATCAATTGATTTCAATAAATTATGAACACTGCTTGACACATTAGTATCATTAAAATATTTTTCAGCAAATAATGCTCCAGCCATTAAAATAGCAGTGTCTATTGTACTATATTCTGAATCCCATTCTTGATCGCCAGTAGTTACGTTTATAAAATGTCTGAAGTAGCCATTAGGTGTTCTATCGGGTTGAAACCCTGCAGTATTTCCGTTTATGGAAGCGAGTGTTTTTATTATTTTAGATTTAGCATCACTTTCCCATCCCATAGCATCTGCAATACACAAAGCAATTAACCCCATGCCAGTATTACTTATAGATATCGGGTGATAATCGGTTCCTGTAAAAAGTTTTGAATCACGATACATTCCGTTTGGTAGGCGCTGTAATTCAAATACACCATAACTATTTCTGAAGATCTTATCTAGACTAGAGTCCGTTTGCCCAATTAATAAAATACTATTTAATAGCAATACAATTAATATAATGTATTTCTTTTCTTTCATAAAATAAACGTTCAGTGAACTTAAAAATTACTGCCCTTTGGTTTTAACAATTTGGGTTTATATTCAGCGAAGTTATATTTTTTTGGGCAGAAAGGCTTCACTCAAATAAATTCTATTTTAGGTTGTATATCATTTACTTATTTTTAATATTTATAAAATTGCCTAAAAACTATCAATAGAAAGAATACCAATCGTTTAAAAAGCACTATTTTTGCAATCTTTAAACAAGAATACAGAACAGACGGTCCAAAGCTCTGAGCATTAGGCTAAAAACATAAATATGCGTACAAAAACCATTAAACAAAATAAGATTAACGTTGTTACTTTAGGATGCTCTAAGAACATTTACGATAGTGAAGTGTTAATGGGACAGTTAAAAGCCAATGGTAAAAACGTAGTGCATGAAGACCCAGAAGATGACGGAAATATTGTAGTAATTAATACCTGCGGATTTATAGGAAAAGCCAAAGAAGAAAGTATTGATACTATCTTACACTATGCTAAAAGAAAAGAAGCGGGTGAAATTGATAAAGTATTTGTTTCGGGGTGTTTAAGTGAACGTTACAAGCCAGACTTAGAAAAAGAAATTCCGAATGTAGATCAGTATTTTGGAACACATGATTTACCTAATTTATTGAAGGTTTTAGAAGCAGATTACAAACATGAGTTAATTGGGGAGCGTCTAACCACAACACCAAAACATTATGCATATTTAAAAATTGCAGAAGGTTGTGATAGACCTTGTTCGTTTTGTGCAATTCCTTTAATGAGAGGAAAACACGTTTCTACTCCGATAGAAGATATTGTTACTGAAGCTACAAAATTAGCCGAAAAAGGGATTAAAGAAGTAATGTTAATTGCACAAGATTTAACTTATTACGGTTTAGATATTTATAAGAAAAGGGCGCTGGCTCAATTATTAGAAGCCTTGGCTAAAGTAGAGGGTATTGAATGGATTCGAATGCATTATGCATTTCCTACTGGTTTTCCTATGGATGTTTTAGATGTTATGAAACGTGAACCTAAAGTATGTAATTACTTAGATATTCCGTTACAACATATTAATACAGAGTTGTTAAAGTCTATGAAGCGCGGGACAACGCACGAGAAGACAACAGCTTTAATTTATAAGTTTAGAGAAGCTGTGCCTAAAATGGCTATCAGAACTACTTTAATTGTTGGATATCCCGGTGAAACGGAAGCAATGTTTCAAGAATTAAAAGATTGGGTAGAAGAAATGCGTTTTGAGCGTTTGGGTGCTTTTGAGTATTCTCACGAAGAAAATACAGGTGCGTATGTTTTAGAAGATGATGTGCCTGCAGAAGTAAAGTTTAAAAGAGTCAATGAAATTATGGAAGTACAGTCTCAAATTTCTTGGGAACTGAATCAGGCCAAAATAGGGAAAACCTTTAGATGCTTATTTGATAGAAAAGACGGAGAATATTTCTACGGAAGAACAGAATCTGATTCGCCAGATGTAGATAATGACGTTTTAGTAGATGCTAGAGAACATTATGTGAAAATTGGTGAGTTTATTGATATTGAAATTCATGAAGCTGGAGATTACGATTTGTATGGAACACCTGTTAAAAAACAAGAGAGACCTACTTCTTTAAATCAAAAGAAAAATTAGCTAAATACCTACAAAAAAACCACTCTTCTGAGTGGTTTTTTTATAGGTATTGTATTAAATAATTTCTTATTTCAGTATATCAGAATTCAATAAGAAAACAGCATTGGCAACAAATAGTTTTCCGTTTTCCCAAAAAGATCTAAATAACGGATTGTCTACCATATAAATTATACTTCCACGTCCCATTGGTTCTTCACCAAATAGTAAAGATGTTGGCACTTCTTTTCTAGCTTTACTGCCTGCATAACCAGATACGTTTTTAGTATCTTCATTAAAGTATCCAACATTATATCCTTCTTTTAAGTAATTGTAAGAAGTTCCGCTTAGTTTTAACGAAAAATAATTTTTGCCATAACCAAAAGCCAATGGATGGGAATTATCTAAAGTTCCTTTAAATATACTTCCTGTAATTAAATCTGCAACACTTTCGCGTTCTCTATCTGAAAATAGCGTTAAATTATCTGAAATACTGTCTTTATTTTCTTCAGGTTTTTTTGTTTTTAAAGCGAAATCATCTGTATCTGCAAAACTTTGTAAAGCGTTTCCAATGGCAATTAAAGTTCCACCTGCGCGGGTCCATTTTTTTACTTTCGTTAAGTTTATTTTGTTTAGCATATCACTATAATCTCCACTCGGCAAAATAAGTACGTCATATGTACTTAAATTTGTACGTCTAAAATCACCAGAATTTATATTAGTAATTGGATATTGTAATTGTGTTTCAAAGAAATGCCAAACTTCACCAAAACTTAAAGAAGAGGTTGCCTTACCAGAAACTACGGCAATTTTTTGTTTGTTAATTGGTTTTACAGAATACGAGCCAAAATCTACACCCGTTTCAGAAAATCCTGTTGAAACAGCTGTTAAAACTCGTTGGTGTTCATTTGCAATGCTAATTAATTTTTTATCGAAACCTTTATTTTTATTATCATTCCTTAAAATGATTAAAGTTCCTTCATTAAAAGAAGTACCCTTTGTAGAAAATACTTTTTCAGTAAATCGAGGTATGATGTTGTGTTGCAGTAAAGCCCCTAAAAAAGTAGCATCATCTATGCTATTCCATTTAGAAAGGTATGCATATGCTTTTGTATCAATGGTATTTGTAATTGTTTTTTTTGGTTTACCTTCATTAGAATTCACACTATTTTTAGATGCAATAGCATTTAAACCATGAGCATATGGCAAAGACCAAGCAGTAATATCATAGGTTAAAGAATCGGCTAATTTTGCATTTGGTTCAAATAAAACCTTTACCATTTTACCTTTTGGCTGATTGGTATGCACTACTAAATCGGTATTATTAACAGCAAACTTATTAGTTAATTGATTGCTGTAATTATATCCTTTTACCGTTCCTTTTTTTGCATTTTCATACCTAATTTCATGGGTGTCTAATAATTTTTTAAGACGGTTCATTTTATCCTCATTCTCATTCTTTAAAACATAACTTTTGTAATTTAAATTAGAATTATCAAAGAATTTCTTGAACTCAATATTTAATTTTTCAGCATTCTGAGAAGCAATTTCTACGGTAGACAAACCTGTTGTCATGTGATGAATTGCTCTATCTTTTAAAGTTAAAATTTCACCTTCATCTGTTTGTATTCCTAAGCCTGCACGTCCATGTCCAGCTTGCTCATAAGTCATACCAATAGCGCCCATATATGTTGGGTAGGTATCACCATAACTAGGATATAACAAATCAAAACTTTCTTTTGTAAAATACAGCCAACCTTCTTTGTCAAAATAACGCGCATGGTTTTTTCCTATTTGTGTTTGAAAATTTCGTTGCCAATCTGTAATAATTTCATGAAAAGGTTCTGCAGCTGGTGCAAAGTAGTATGGGTTATTAATGCCTTGTTCGTGAAAATCTACATGAATATGTGGCATCCATTTATTGTAAATAGCAATTCTTTGTTGAGATTCTACTTGTGTAACCCAAGCCCAATCTCTATTTAAATCAAATAAATAATGATTTGGTCTTCCACCAGGCCAAGGCTCTGAGTGCTCTTTAGCGTTCTGATCTACATTATACGGCGTACTTTTGACTTGATTGAACCAGTTTACATAACGGTCCCTACCATCAGGATTGATACACGGGTCTAGAATAACTACTGTATTTTCTAACCAAACTTCTTTGTTGGTTAATAACTCATATAAAGTTAACATTGCTGCCTCTGTGCTAGAAGCTTCATTTCCATGTACATTATAACTTAACCAAACAATAGCTTTCTTATTCGATGCGTTTCCCGCAATAATACCTGTTTGTGAAAGATTCTCTTTTCTAATACTTTCTAAGTTTGTAATATTTTTTTGAGATGAAATATAAGTCACATACAAAGGTCTATGTTCATTTGTTTCACCATATTTTTCTAACTTTACATTTCCTAAAGCAGTGCTTACATATTTAAAATAGTCTACTACTTTATGGTGTTTTGTATAGCGAGTGCCAATCTCATACCCTAAAAATTCTGATGGAGACTGAATTGATTGAGAATATAGAGTTCCTGCAAATAAAACAAGAACAAGTAGAGTTGCTTTAATTTTCATATAAATATTTAATTAGAAAAGTAAAAGTAAGAATATATTTTTACTTTTTTAGGCTCTTAATTATAGAACCTGTTAAAAGTTTGTTAGATTAAAATGAAGTGAACGACAAAGATAAAATATTTGTATTTTTATAAAAAATTTAAGCACTCAATAAACGATATGTCAAAAACAGCTTGTTGTAAAAAAAGTTTTATTTAATGATGAAAGTAACACAGATTCCATTTAAAGATACTGGTTTTTTCTCTACAACAATGCTTGATTATTTGGAGCAAAAAGAGACAATACAATCGTTTTACAACAATTTTCCAAACAATCTTGGTTTTCACAATCAAATTGAAGAGAAAGAAAATGCCCACAGTTTGCAGTCGAGATTGGTTTTAGTGGGAGCTTTAAAAAAGCAGTATGCAAATGTTGAGGTCTCTGACAAAACGCAAGAAAACATTGAATTATTAAAATTAAAAAATACGTTTACAATAACAACAGGGCACCAATTAAACTTGTTTACAGGTCCTTTGTATTTTCTATATAAAATTATTTGTGCTATCAATTTAGCAGAGGAACTCTCTCAAAAGTATACTGATAAAAACTTTGTGCCAGTGTATTGGATGGCAACAGAAGATCATGATTTTGATGAAATTAATTATTTTAATTTTGAAGGAAAAAAAGTACAATGGAATAGAACTGATGGCGGAGCTGTAGGGCGATTTTCTACAGAAGGTTTAGATGCAGTTTTAGACGTTTTTGCTACACAATTAGGGAGTTCTAAAAATGCTACATATTTAAAAGAATTATTTTCTAAAGGATACTTAGAGCACAATAATCTAGCAGATGCAACCCGTTATATAGCAAATGAGCTATTTAAGGAATATGGTCTACTAATTATAGACGGAGATGATGCGGCGCTAAAACAACTTTTTATTCCGTTTATAAAGGACGAATTAGAAAATCAAACTTCATACAAACAAGTATCAAAAACCATAAATAGTCTTAAAGAAAATTATAAGATTCAGGTAAATCCAAGAGAGATTAATTTGTTTTATTTGAGTAAAAACTCAAGGGAACGCATTGTTTTTGAAAATGGAATTTATAAAGTAAACAATACATCAATTACATTTTCTAAAAGTGAGATTTTAAAAGCGGTGGAAGAGAATTCGTTAGATTTTTCTCCGAATGTAATTATGAGGCCTTTATACCAAGAAGTTGTTTTACCAAATATTTGCTATTTAGGTGGTGGTGGAGAAATCGCATATTGGTTTGAGTTGAAGGCTTATTTCGAGAAAGTAAAGATTCCTTTTCCTATTTTATTGTTGCGAAACTCTATACAAGTAGTTTCACAAAAACAGCAAAAAAAGTTACGTAATTTAGGTATTTCTCACGAAGAACTCTTTTTAAAACAGCACAAATTACTGTCTAAAAAGGTGCTTGAAAATACAGCGATAAAAATCAATTTTAAAGAAAAAATTAAATTTTTAGAAAGTCAATTTTCTGAATTAAAAGAGGTAGCTAAAAAGACAGATATTTCTTTTGTGAATGCTGTAAATGCGCAAGAAAGAAAACAAGTAAAGGGGTTAGAAAGTCTTCAAAAGAGATTAATCATTGCAGAAAAAAGGAGACAAAAAGATTTGGTTGAAAGAATTACGGAACTTCAAAATGAACTCTTACCAAACCAGAGCCTAGAAGAAAGGCAGCGTAACTTTTCGGAATACTATTTGGCATTCGGAGATGATTTTATACAAGCATTAAAAGAATCTTTAAAACCTTTAGATTTAGCGTTTACTATTTTAGAATTGTAGTATTTATTCTTTAAGTGGGTAAAATTCATTGTAATTAGGAAGCAGTGCTGCATAATATTGTCTTTATGCAGCATTGTGAGCAAGAATAAGGTGGCAATCTAAAAATAAACAGTAATTTTACCAACGAATATTACTTCCTGAATTTCAGGTTTTGCAACGATACACTATATCATGAAAGAAAAGAACTTACACCCCAAAAATAAATTTAACAAAGGATACGATTTTGATGCTTTAATCAAGATAAATCCAAAATTAAAACCCTTTGTTGCTAAGAGTCAGTTTGATGTAATTACCATCGATTTTTCAAATCCGGAGGCAGTAAAAGAATTGAATAAGGCTTTGTTATTTTCTTATGATAAAATTGCGATTTGGGATTTTCCTAAACAAAATTTATGTCCGCCAATTCCTGGTAGGTTAGATTATATTCATTATTTGAATGATTTAATTTCTTCTGAAGAAAAAATAACTGTTTTAGACATTGGAACAGGAGCAACCTGTATTTATCCGCTATTAGGAGTTGCAGAGTATAATTGGAATTTTGTTGCCTCAGATATAGATTTTGAATCTTTAGATACTGCACAAGACATTATAGATGATAATAAATTAAGAGATCAAATAGAATTACGTCAACAATCTGACGAAAATAACATCTTAAAAGGAATTTTAAAAGACGGAGACTCTTTTTCTGCGATAATGTGTAATCCGCCATTTTTTAAATCGGCAGAAGAGGCACAGGGAGCAAATAAGCGTAAAAACAAAAACTTAGGAAATAACACGGTAAGAAATTTTTCTGGTAATAACAATGAATTGTGGTACGTTGGAGGAGAGAAAGCGTTTTTGCACAATTATTTATATGAAAGCTCTTTGTTTAAAACACAGAGTACTTGGTTTACAAGTTTAGTCTCTAAAAAAGAAAATATAAAAAGTTTACAGAAGTCTTCAGAAAAATTGGGTGCCATAGAGTTTAAAGTAATTCCTATGAGCCAAGGAAACAAAGTAACTAGAATTGCTTGTTGGAGATTTTAGTATTATTTTCATTACAAGGAAGCATTTCTGAATAATTTTTTAACTGCCTCTTTATATAAATTCAAAAAAAAACCGAAGCAATGTGCTTCGGTTTTTTTTTGAATTTATTAAATTATAGAGAAACCATAACGAGCTTTTCTAAGGATAAAATTTTATAAATGAATAACTTCGTCATAAGCATCTGCAACTGCTTCCATAACCGCCTCACTCATTGTTGGGTGTGGATGAATTGTCTTTAAAACTTCATGACCAGTTGTTTCTAATTTACGTCCTAAAACTGCTTCTGCAATCATGTCTGTAACTCCGGCACCAATCATATGGCAACCTAACCATTCACCATATTTCGCATCAAAAATTACTTTAACAAAACCGTCTTTTGTGCCGGCTGCAGTAGCTTTACCAGAAGCAGAAAAAGGAAATTTACCAACCTTTAATTCGTAACCAGCTTCTCTAGCTTTTGCTTCTGTCATTCCAACAGATGCAATTTCTGGAGTTGCATATGTACAACCAGGAACGTTTCCATAATCAATTGGTTCTGTATGCAAACCAGCTAATTTTTCTACACATGTAATTCCCTCTGCAGAAGCAACGTGTGCCAAAGCTTGTCCAGGAACAATGTCTCCAATGGCATAATATCCAGGGATGTTTGTTTGGTAAAAATCATTCACTAAAATTTTATCTCTGTCAACAATAATTCCAACATCTTCTAAACCAATATTTTCAATATTTGACTTGATTCCGACAGCCGATAATAAGATATCTGCTTCTAATTTTATTTCACCTTTCTTAGTTTTTACAGTTGCAACAACACCCTCACCAGAAGTATCAACGGCCTCAACTGAAGAATTTGTCATTATTTTAATTCCTGCTTTTTTGAAAGAGCGCTCAAATTGTTTTGAGACATCAATATCTTCTACAGGAACCACATTTGGCATATATTCTACAATGGTAACAGCTGTTCCCATTGTGTTGTAGAAATGTGCAAACTCAACACCAATTGCTCCAGAACCTACAACAATCATAGATTTTGGTTGGCTTGGCAACGTCATCGCTTTTCTGTACTCAATTACTTTTACACCATCTTGTGGTAAGTTTGGTAATTCTCTAGAACGAGAACCCGTTGCAATAATAATATTATCTGCACTGTATTCAGTTACGGTCCCGTCTTCAGCAGTAACGTCTACTTTTTTATCATTTTTTATTTTCCCAAAACCATCAATAATATCGATTTTGTTTTTCTTCATTAGAAAAGAAACACCTTTACTCATTCCGTCTGCAATACCACGACTTCTTTTAATTACAGCATCAAAATCTTTATCAATTGCTTCAGCTTTTAAGCCGTATTCATCTACATGCTTTAAATAATCATACACTTGTGCAGATTTTAATAAGGCTTTTGTTGGTATACAACCCCAATTTAAGCAAATACCGCCTAAAGATTCCTTTTCTACGATGGCAACTTTAAAGCCTAATTGAGAAGCTCTAATTCCTGTAACATAGCCTCCAGGTCCACTTCCAATAATAATGATGTCGTATTTCATAATTGTATTTTATCTTTTATTTTTTTTTATCTTTTGAAGCGTAGATATTTAACGATTGTAAATCTACTAACTTTTGTTCTTATTACCAACTGCATACTGCATCTGATTAATGTTTTTACATTCTTTCAGGAACGCGAATTCCTAATAAAGAAAATGCCGATTTTATAGTGTCTGCAACTTTCTTTGCCAACTGCACTCTAAATATTTTTTTATCTTGATCCTCTTCTCCTAAAATAGATACATTCTGATAAAAAGAATTGAATTCCTTTACTAAATCATAGGTGTAATTTGCAATTAAAGCAGGTGAATAATTAGCCGCTGCTTGCTGAATCGTATCAGGATATAATTCTAATTGCTTTAATAACTCTTTTTCTTTTTCATGCAAATCAATGGTTACTGCTTTTGAATAATTAAAGGTTGCTTTTTTAATAATAGATTGAATTCTAGCATAGGTGTATTGAATAAAAGGCCCTGTATTTCCTTGAAAATCTACAGAAGACTTCGGGTCAAACAAAATTCTTTTCTTAGGATCTACTTTTAAAATAAAATATTTTAAGGCACCTAAACCGATTGTTTCGTAAAGCTCATTTTTTTCTTCTTCAGAATACCCTTCTAATTTTCCTAATTCTTCTGAAATAGTTTTTGCAGTGGTTGTCATTTCCAGCATTAATTCATCCGCATCCACAACTGTTCCTTCTCTAGATTTCATTTTTCCAGAAGGTAAATCTACCATTCCATAACTTAAATGGTGTAATTGTTGAGACCAATCAAACCCTAATTTTTTCAATATTAAAAATAAGACTTGAAAATGATAATCTTGCTCATTACCAACCGTATATACCATTCCGCCAACATCAGGAAAATCTTTTACACGTTGTATGGCAGTACCAATATCTTGTGTCATATAAACTGCTGTGCCATCTGAACGCAATACAATTTTCTCGTCTAAACCATCTTCCGTTAAATCGCACCAAACAGAGCCGTCTTCTTTTTTAAAGAAAACACCTTTTTCTATTCCTTGTGCAACTACATCTTTTCCTAATAAATAGGTATTGCTTTCATAATATAGCGTGTCAAAATTAACCCCCATATTCTTATAAGTAACCTCAAAGCCACTATAAACCCATGAGTTCATAGTTTCCCAAAGTGAAACAATTGTTGCATCACCAGCCTCCCATTTCAATAACATTTGTTGTGCTGCTATTAAAAGAGGTGCTTCTTTTTTTGCTTCTTCTTCAGTTTTTCCTTCAGCAATTAACTGTGCAATTTCTTTCTTATATTCTTGGTCGAATTTTACATAATAATTACCAACCAATTTATCACCTTTTAAACCTGTAGACTGGGGAGTTTCTCCATTTCCGTATTTTTGCCAAGCCAACATCGACTTGCAAATATGAATTCCACGATCGTTTATAATTTGTGTTTTGTATACGTTTTTACCCGAAGCTTTTATAATTTCTGCAACAGAGTAACCCAGTAAGTTATTACGGACATGGCCTAAATGTAATGGCTTGTTCGTGTTTGGAGAAGAATATTCTACCATTACTGCCTTCTCATTTGCACTTGGTGTAATAAAACCAAAATCTGCATTTGCATTTGCTGCATTAAAGAAGTTCGTGTAAACAGAATCTTCAATAACCAAGTTTAAAAAACCTTTTACAACATTGTAATTTGTAATTTCTTTTACGTGGGCTACCAAATATTTCCCTAAGTCTTCGCCAATTTGAACAGGGTTCCCTTTTTTGTAGCGCAACATTGGAAAAACAACAACGGTAATATCACCTTCAAATTCTTTTCTTGTTGCTTGAAATTCTACAGATGGAATTTCTACAGTATATAAAGCTAAAAAACCTTCTTTTACTTTGGTTTCTATAGTGTTTTGAATATTCATTTACTTAGATAAATTGAATTACAAAATTAAGAATTTTATTTGTTTTTCAGATTGATTTTTCCGGAAGAATAATTGTAATTTTGCACAATGGAAAAATTTCTTGAACAACTCCCCAAATTAGCCGAAGAAGCAAAAAAAGAAAGTCAGAAATACTTCGCAAGGCTTAAGAAGCGCACTCCAAAAAGACTGGATTATTTAATGCAAGAATTGCACGAAGAAGAGTTTAAGAAAACAGACTGTTTAACTTGTGGTAATTGCTGTAAAACTACAAGTCCTATTTTTACAAACATAGATGTAGACCGTATTTCGAAGTATTTAAAAGTAAAGGGCGCGTTTTTTGTTGAGAAGTATTTAGAGAGAGATGAAGATGATTTTTTGGTTTTAAAAACAGCACCTTGTTCGTTTTTTGATGAATCTGATAACTCTTGTTTTATCTACAATGTAAGGCCAAAAGCCTGTGCAGAATATCCACATACAAATCGTAAAAAATTTATTGGTATTACAGATTTAACAATAGATAATACCACAGTTTGTCCTGCTGCTTATAATATAGTAGAGAATTTAAAGAAACGTTTGCCTTTAGAAGGGAATAAAAAAGTAAAGCGTTCTTAATTTAATTACGGGGTAAAAGACTTGTAATATTTTAAAAATAAAATCATTCAAACGAACACAAAATAGGGTGTTTGTTTGAATGATTTTTATGTTTTACCACAATATTACGATTTGCTTTTAGTCCTATTTTTACTAATTTTTTGTTATTTTAGACAAAATTAAGTATTTATGGAGACTATTTTTAATTATTTTGAAACGATCCCTTCTTCTCATAGAAGCATTATTTTAGTTGGTGGTATTACTTTTTTTTGGATTTTAGAAGGTGCCATTCCATTGTTTAAATTCGATTATAAAAAATGGAAACATGCGCTTCCTAATTTGTTTTTTACTTTGACCACCATCATTATTAATTTTGCATTGGCTTTTTTGTTGTTAGAAACAGCAGATTGGGTTTCTATAAATAATTTTGGTTTGATAAATTGGTTGCCAGAAATGCCACTTTGGTCATATGCCGCTCTAGGAATTGTTTTGTTAGATTTTTTCGGAGCTTACTTAGTTCATTTTACAGAACATAAAATAAAACCACTTTGGATGGTTCATTTGGTGCATCATTCAGATCATAAAGTAGATACAACTTCTGCAAATAGGCATCACCCTATAGAAAGTGTTATTCGTTTTGCATTTACTTTGTTGGGTGTTTTTATAGTAGGTACTCCAATTGCAGTTGTATTTATGTATCAATCGATGTCTTTACTTTTTACACAGTTTACGCATGCAAATATTAAAATGTCTGTAAAAGTAGATAAACTTTTGAGTTACTTTATTGTTTCTCCAGATATGCATAAAGTGCATCATCATAATACTTTACCTTATACAGATTCTAACTACGGTAATATCTTTTCTATTTGGGATCGACTTTTTGGAACCTATCTAGAGTTAGATAGAGAAAAAATTGTGTATGGAGTAGATACGTTTCCTGATGAAGTGAAAAATGCATCTTTAATTGCATTATTAAAACAACCTTTTCAAGGATATAGAAAACCAACCCATACAGAAGAGGTTTAGTTCTAGAGAAAAAATACCTTAGCAGTTTTGATAGCTATTTATAAATTAGATATTTTTTTCTAATTTTTTTAAAAGAGATTAAATCTTGTTCCCAAGTTTTTCTAATTTGTTTTTCTGACAAACCTTGTTCAATTTGTTTTTGCAAATTCTTTGTGCCTGCTAATTTGGTAAAGAAAGTATTAAAGAATTCTTTAGCAGTATTTTGTTGATATGCTTTTATTACATAAGACAAGTCTAACTTCTGTAGGTTTTTTGCAGTTCTTAAATCTTCACCAAAACAACGTTTATTTTTATACTTTGGGTATTTTGATCCTTCATTTGCTTGCGGTGTAAAAGTAAAACTACTTTTTGTTACATACGGAGAGCCATACACTTGAAATTGCATTTCTGTTCCTCTTCCTGCAGAAATATTAGTTCCTTCAAAAAAACAAAGGCTAGGGTATAGGTTGATGCTTTTATCATTTGGTAAATTCGGAGACGGTTTAATAGGTAAACTATATGTAGTTTGATGGTTGTAATTTTTTAAAGGAATTACTTTTAAATCACATTGAATTCCGTTTTGCAACCATTTTTCACCATTAATCATTTTTCCGTATTCGCCAATGGTCATTCCATAAACAACAGGTACTTTATGCATACCGACAAAAGAAGTATGTTCTGCTTCTAAAACAGGACCGTCTATATAATGGCTATTCGGATTTGGTCTGTCAAGAATTATTACCTGAATGCTAGCTTCAGCACAAGCCTCCATTACATAATGTAAAGAAGAAATATAGGTATAAAAACGAGCACCAACGTCTTGAATATCAAAAATTACAATATCAATTCCTTTTAACTGTATTGCAGAAGGTTTTTTATTTTTTCCGTACAAAGAAATAATTTGCAAGCCTGTTTTAGTATCAAAACCATCTTTTACAACTTCACCGGCATCTGCTTTTCCTCTAAAACCGTGTTCTGGAGCAAATACTTTTTTAACTTCTATTCCCAGCATCAAAAGAGAATCTACAAGATGTCTTGCTTCTTGTTTCTTTTTATATATTTCTTTAAAAATAACTGAAGTTTGGTTTGCAACAACGGCAATATTCTTTCCTTTTAGTAAATTTACATATAAACCTGTGCGAGCTGCAGCTGTTTCAACTTTTAACTTAGAACTTTGGGCATAAGAAATCAGCTGTAAATTCAGTAAAAGAAATAAGAATAAATATGTACTTTTGAAAGGTTTAAAAGATATCATCAATTTGAATTACGAGTTATTTATTGCAAAACGCATTATTGCTGGTAAAAAGTATAAAAATAGCATTTCATCGCCAATAATAAAAATTGCAATTACCGCAATTGCGTTAGGAATTATTATAATGCTTATTGCTGTGGCAACTGCATCTGGTTTACAGACTAAAATTCGCGATAAAATGGCGGGTTTTAAAGGGCATGTCCAAATTGTAAATTACGACAATAATAATTCTGATGTTTCTACCACACCCATAAATATTGAGCAAGATTTTTATCCTGAATTTAAAAATATAGAAGGCATAAAAAATGTGCAAATATTTGCTTCTAAGGGCGGGATTATAAGAACCAATACTGATTTTGAAGGCATTGTATTCAAAGGAGTATCTAGCGATTATGATTGGTCTTTCTTTAAAGAGTATTTAATAGCGGGTGCCTTTCCAGATTTTGATCAGTCAAGAACTAAAGAGGTTTTATTGTCTCAAACAATTATGAATCGATTGCAATTAAAATTAAATGATACAATTGCAGCTACGTTTTTAAAAACCACTTCAAGTAAATTACCATCCAATAGAAAGTATCGTATTTGCGGAATTTATAACTCTGGTTTTGCCCCGTTTGATAAAAACATGATGATTGGCGATATTAGAGAAGTACAGCGATTGAATAAATGGACAGAGAACCAGGTAGGCGGTTTTGAAGTGTTATTGAATGATTTTAATGATATCGAAGAAAAAAGCGAACAAATTTACAGAGATATTAGTGGTACTTTAAATGCAAATTCAATTACAAAATTATATCCAACAGTTTTTGAATGGATTAAATTATTTGATAACAATGTTTGGTTTATTATTGGTATTATGATTTTAATTGCAGGTATTAATATGATCACTGCTTTATTGGTTTTAATTTTAGAACGCGTTCAGATGATTGGTATTTTAAAAGCCCTAGGAAGTCACAATGCTAGCATTCGTAAAATATTTTTATACAATGCTTCTTACCTTATTTTAAAAGGACTTTTCTGGGGAAACGTTATCGGTTTGTCCATAATTGGCGTTCAATATTTTTTTAAGATAATTACTTTAAATCCAGAAACGTATTACGTAGCTACTATGCCAGTTCATATTTCTATAAGTGTAATTTTGGCTTTAAATATAGGTACACTAGTTTTATGTTTTTTAATGTTGATTATTCCTTCATTTATTATTACTAAAATAAATCCATCTAAATCTATAAAGTTCGCTTAAAAAATTATTCTACGCTCTTAAACCAGGTAAAGTGTTGCTTTATAATCTTTTCTTTATTTTCCTCGAGATGTTTTTTAAAAGCTTTTGCTACTAGAGAAAGGTTTTTAGACTTTAGCCAAATTAAGTTCCAATTTGTTTCTAATGGAAAATCAGTCATCTCAATAATTTGTAGATCTCCGTTTTGTAATTCATTTTTTATACCAATAATTGGCATGATAGAAATGCCTAAACCGGCAATAATTGCTTGTTTTACAGCTTCGTTAGAAGTAAGTTCCATTTCTTTTTCAATTGCTATTTTATGCTTTACCAAATATTTTTCCATAGCTAGGCGAGTAGCTGAGCCAGGTTCTCTAAAAATGAATAAAGATTTATTTAAATCCTTTAAAAGCACCTTTTTTTTAGAAGGATTAAAATCTTTATTAGCAACAAAATAAAGTTTATTTTTCATCAACTCTATGCGATCTATGTTTAGTTTTTCAGGAATTGTTGAGACCATAGCAAAGTCACATTCGTTATTCTCTAGGCTTCTTAGTACCGTCATTTTATTAGTTACATCTATTGTTAAAGATACCATTTCATTTGTTTTAATAAAGTCTGATAAGAAATAGGGCATGGTGTATTTTGCAGTAGATACAATACTTATATTTAGTTTACCAGCTATTTTTCCTTCAAAAATGGCCGATTTATATTTTATATTTTCTACTTGCTCTAAAATTTTAAAAGCAGTTTCAGAAATTTCTTCACCAAACTCTGTGATGTACAACTTTCTGCCGACTATCTCAAATAGAGGTAAATTAAATTGTGCTTGAAAATTTTTTAATTGTATGGATACTGCAGGCTGAGTTAAAAAAAGGTGCTCTGAAGCTTTCGTAACACTTTGAAGTTCAGCAATTTTTCTAAAAATCTCTAATTGATGTAGTGTATAGTTCATTAAATATTTTTATGTAATTCATTATAAATATAAATAAAAATTTATGAAAAAAAAGAACTTTCTTTATATAAGATTTAAGAAGGGAGTTTAGTAAGAAGAAATTACTTTTTAGATCTATGAAATTACTTTAATATTTTATTTCGGATACAAAACTATTAAATACATATCAACCTGAAGACAGAGACAAGGTTAGTTGCATAGAATTAACTTAAAAAAAAAGATATCATGAACTTAAAAAGTAAAATAATAGACAAATCATTTTATTTGAAAAATAGTAATGAAACTTTTAAAAACAGTACTATATTTTTAGATACACTTTTTGAAATACCAGAAATAAAGGAATTAATTTTATCTGATGTTAGTAAATTTGGGGACTACATAATTAACTACAAAGATAGTGAAGGAGAAGAATTAAGGATGGTAACAATTGCAATAAGTTTTAATGAAGCAATAGACATATTTAACGGTGTTTATGGTTTTGAAATCACAGGAATAAAAAAGGTATAGCATTTTTGCTAAAAACTAACTAATACACGAACTTTGAATAATACAACTATAGAAAAATTAAAAGAAGGCAATGAAACGCTATTACATCAATTGAAATTAATTGAAGGTAAATTTACGAAAAGAGAGGCTTTAAATATCTTAAACAGTGTAGTAGATGTTAAAATAAATTTTCATAAACTACAAAGGTTATCGAGAATAGAGGGGAATGTTCAAGATACATGTGTTTTTGATAACTCTAGAATAAAAGAATTAATAAGTGATAAATCTAATGCTAAAGAATTTTTGAATTCATTGGAACTGGGAGGACGTGCACTTAAAATCACGAGTACTATACATATTTCTATAGAAGATTAATGGGTTGATTTGTTTTAAATATAGGAAAGTCTAAGTATCGGATTTTCCTATTTTTTTTGTTTATAAACGATAGTTACACTTACAGCATATTATGTGATATTTTAGGTCTGTAAAATTTTGATGAAAAACTATTTTTTTACTAGGATGAGAAAAAGAGAGAATGAAAAGCAAGACCTTTAGGGAGCGCCCGTAAAATTATTTACCTTTGTCGTAGAATTTATAGCAATGAAATACGCAGAAAATATATTAGAAACTATTGGGAACACTCCTTTAGTTAAATTGAATGTTTTAACAAAAGAATTGCCATGTTTAGTGCTTTCTAAATACGAGACATTTAATCCAGGGAACTCGGTAAAAGATAGAATGGCTTTGCAGATGATAAAAGATGCTGAAGCAGATGGGCGTTTAAAACCTGGAGGTACCATTATAGAAGGAACTTCTGGTAACACAGGCATGGGTCTGGCTTTGGCTGCGGTTATAAAAGGGTACAAGTGTATTTTTGTAATGGCAGACAAACAATCTAAAGAAAAGATAGATATTTTAAGAGCAGTTGGTGCAGAAGTTGTGGTTTGTCCTACAGATGTAGAGCCAGATGATCCCCGTTCTTATTATTCAGTTTCTAAGCGTTTAGGAGAAGAAACGCCTAATTCTTGGTACGTTAACCAATATGATAACCCTAGTAATTGTAAAGCACATTTTTTAAGTACAGGTCCAGAAATCTGGGAACAAACAGCTGGGAAAATCACCCATTTTGTTGTTGGAGTAGGAACTGGAGGAACTATTTCTGGTGTTGGTACTTATTTAAAAATGATGGCAAAAGAAGCAGGTACTACTGTTAAAATCTGGGGAATTGATACGTATGGCTCTGTTTTCAAAAAATATCACGAAACCGGTATTTTTGATGAAAAAGAAATTTACCCATACATAACAGAAGGTATTGGAGAAGATATTTTACCATTAAACGTAAATTTTGGAGTTATAGATGGTTTTACTAAAGTAACCGATAAGGATGCTGCAGTTTATACCCAGCGCTTGGCTAAAGAAGAAGGGATGTTTTTAGGAAATTCTGCGGGGGCCGCAATAAAAGGTTTGTTGCAATTAAAAGAACATTTCACAAAAGATGATGTGGTGGTTGTTTTATTTCATGATCATGGAAGTCGTTATGTTGGTAAAATGTTTAATGATGAATGGATGAAAGCACAAGGTTTTATTGAATAAATAGTTAAAGAAATAAAAAAACGGGAAATTTAAATATATTTAGAAAATAAAAAAACCATCTCAAACGAGATGGTTTTTTTAACTAACTAATTCTAACAATGAAAAGAGGTTTACTAGGTCTCTAATAATTATAACATCAAGCATTATGCCAAACTTAATTATTTTTTTAAAAAGTATTTATTTTAAGTAATTTTTATACTATAAACAATAAAAACGATGCTCTTTAGAACATCGTTTTTACTTTAGTGGTGTATATTTATTAAAAAGTAGACTACTTTGCGTGTTTATGTGCTTTATAAGAAGATCTTACTAATGGTCCGCTTTCTACATACATAAAGCCCATTTCCAAGCCTAAGGTTTCATATTTTTTAAACTGTTCTGGTGTTACAAATTCCTTCAAAGGTAAATGTTTTTTAGAGGGCTGTAAATATTGCCCAATTGTAATGATATCGCAATTTACTTCACGTAAATCTTGCATTGTCTGCAGCACTTCTTCTTCTGTCTCTCCCAAACCTAGCATCAAACCCGTTTTAGTTCTCATTCCGTTTTCTTTTAGGTATTTTAAAACGCCTAAACTTCTATCGTATTTTGCTTGAATTCTAACCTCACGTGTTAATCTTCTTACAGTTTCCATGTTATGAGAAACTACTTCTGGGTGCACAGCTATTACGCGATCAATCTGTTTTGTGTTTCCTTGAAAATCTGGAATTAAAGTCTCTAAAGTTGTCGTCGGGTTTGCTCTGCGAATTGCATCTACAGTTTCTGCCCAAATAATAGAACCACCATCTTTTAAATCATCTCTATCTACAGAAGTAATTACAGCATGCTTAATGCTCATCAGTTTTATAGAACGTGCTACTTTTTCTGGTTCATCCCATTCAACCGTTTCTGGTCTGCCTGTTTTTACACCACAAAAACCACAAGACCGTGTACAAATATTGCCAAGAATCATAAATGTTGCAGTTCCTTCGCCCCAACATTCGCCCATATTAGGACAACTACCACTTGCGCAAATTGTGTTTAATTTATATTTATCTACTAAACCTCTAAGTTCTGTATACTTTTTACCAACAGGTAATTTTACACGCAACCATTTTGGTTTTTTAGGTCTTTCTGGAAGTACTAAAGTTTCTATTGCCATTGTTCACTAAATTAAAGTGCAAATATACAAAGGAAAGATTTAAATACTTGTTAAAAACCAAACACTAAACCCAATTAAAAAAAGAATACCAATAACACTTAAGATTTTTAAATATATTCCTGGTTGGTGTTCTTTGGGTGTGTGTTTTCCAGTAATTAATTTAAAGTTTAAAATAGCATAAAAAGGTGCCGTTAAGAAAGATAAAATTGTCGCAGTCTTAACTAACAAGCCCATATTATCCATGAAATATTTTAAAATTAAAATAGTACCTATAAATAAAAAAAGAATCCAAAACCAATAGCCATATTTTAATTCTTTATTAAAAAGTAGTTTTGTAGATCTATTCATGGCTCTAGGAGAAGCATCTAAAGTAGTAATAGTAGTGCTAAACATGGTTGTAAAAGCAGCTATTGCTATAAAAATATAAGAATATTGCCCTAGGTTTTTTGTATATAATTTTATTAGTTGGGTTGCAAAAACCCCACCTTTGTCAGAAAAAGTTTCTCCAGATTTATACATCACCAAAGCACCTAAAAGTACAAAGCAAATGCCTAAAAATAGTGTGCCTATGTACCCTATGTTAAAATCGAAAATAGCTTCTTTCCTTTTTGTTTTTATAATAGTAGTTTTATCTTTTTCCACGGACCAAATAGAATGCCAAATAGAAATATCTAATGGAGCTGGCATCCAACCTAGAAATGCAATTAAAAAAGTAAGTTCTACTGTGCCTGAAGGTATAATTTGAGTAACATCAAAAGCATCTTTGGTACTAAATAACGCAACACTAACTGCAATAAATGTGCTAATGGTTAAAATTACAATTATGTATTTCATTAAATTGTCTAGTAATTTATACTTTCCAACCATTAAAAAAATCAAACTAATAAAGAGGAGTATAGTGGACCATAAAACAAGATCATTTGTAAATCCAAAAAGTTGCGAAGCCAAACCTGCAGTAACAATAGTAACTGCTGCTTGTATGGTAAACATGGTAGCAAAATTTAGCAGGTAATAGGCAATTAAAACTCCTTTACCTAATTTTCGATAACCATCCAATAACGTTTCTCCTGTTGCAGCGGCATAACGAGGCCCAAACTGAAAAAACGGATACTTAAATAAGTGCACTAACAAAAGAGCCCAGATTAAGCCAAAACCAAATTCTGCACCTGCTCTTGTAGATTGTACTAAATGAGAAACACCAATGGCTGCACCTGCAAATAATAAACCAGGGCCTAAAGATTGTAAGAATGACTTTTTCATATCTAATTCTTCTTAATAATGGCTGCCAATAATTTTTTAGCACGCAATAACTTTACTTTTACATTGTTTATTGGTTCTTTTATCTGTTCGGCAATTTCTTTATAACTTAATTCTTGAAAATACCGTAACTGTATAACTTCTTGATATTTAGGTTTTAATTGTTTAATGTCTTTTAACAACGCAGCTAAATTTTGTTCTCTAATTATCTTGTCTTCAGGCGTTGGATTTTCATCAACTACCAAATATACTTTTTCTTGTTGTTCTTCTGAAGTTTCAGTATAAATTGAAGTATTTTTCTTACGAAGTAAATCGATATGAATGTTTTTCGAGATGGTGATTAACCAAGTTTTAAAAGTATATTTTTCATCAAAAGTATGTATTTTATCAAAGGCTTTAGAGAAAGTTTGAATGGTAATATCTTCTGCATCATTCTCACTTTTGGTTCGTTTTAGTTGATAATTATAAACATCAGTCCAAAAGAGGTTTAACAAGTACCGAAAAGCCGCTTGATCTCCATTTTTTGCTTGTATAATATGTATTTGAATATTTTTATCGTTTATTTCCAATAATTGGGGGTTTGAATCAACTTTTTGATAAATATACTACATTGAAATTTGATTGCAGGAAGTAGTGTTTTGTAGTATTCGTTATTTCTAGAGATAATTATTTGTGCTCTGGTTCTGAGCAATTTTCATATTGTTCAGGTGTTTTACCACAAAAACCACAAGCTTCACCATCTTTATTTAACATTGGGTTTTGACTTGCGCAGGTCCCTGCAAATTCGCCATCTTTTTTTGCCCAAATTTTAATGGCAATTCCAGCTACACCTAAACCTAATAGAATTAAAGTAATCAGTAATAATTTCATAAATAATATTTCTTCTACAAAGATACATATTCTTGTGCTTTCTTTAAAAGTGAACCACTATTTATTTGCTAGTGGCATGTTTTTTTGTAGTGTTTACTGCTTATGATTGTAGAGAATAAATTTAGAAGTTTTTAGAATACAATTTGCTTAGCACCTTTGCTAAAGTTATTATAAAAAGAAAGTTATTAATATTTTAAAAATGGTAAGAACGAACAAAAACTGTCTTTTTAGACAGTTTTTGATGCAGAGGTTTTATTTTGTGGGATTTTTTTAATCATTGTAAAGTTAGAAATTTTTAAAAGTTGTGGCTATTTTTTTTTAACTCAAAAAGTTCTCTCTTAAACTTTAAAACACTTTTTTTAGACAATAATTGTCCTTTTATATGAAACATGAATATAAGAGAACCATAATATTTTTTTTGAGCGATTCTAGTGTTATTAATAGGTATTCTTTTTTCTTAATTCTCCAACTTTCAATCCAAAACGTTCTTCGAATTTTTTACTAAAATAAGATCTACTATTAATTCCTACAGCATACATTACTTCGTTTATTGTCGGGAATTTACTTTTAACAATGTACTCGTAAGCTTTTAATAAACGCACTTCTAAGATGATGTTTACTAAATTTAGACCTAGTTTAGATTTTAAAATTTGATTTAATTTTTTCTGTTCATAACCACACATTTTAGACAGTATGGTTACATTAAATTCCGGATTTGTTAGATTGGAGAGAATACATTCTTTTATTTTTTCTACTAATTCAGCAGAAGAACTATCAAAATTAACTTCCTCTTGGATTTCAGCTTCTAGATTCAATATTTTTTTTCTATTCAAAGTGCGCTCAAGGATATATTGAACGCGAGACAAAATTTCATTCTTTGAAAAAGGTTTCTCTAGGTATTCATTTAAATTCAAAGTGTTTTTTAAATCTTCTAACTTGTTATAGAATACAGCGGTAATCATAATAAAAGGAATGTCTTTTTGGTCATCCATTTTATTAAGGGCTTCTTTAAATTTAGCACCACTTAAGAGAGGCATTCTTAAGTCTGATATAATTAAATCAAAAGTATGTTCTTTTATTTTTTCTAATGCTTCTACTCCATTAAAAGCAAAAACACATTCCAGGGTATCTAAAAATATTTCTTTTAAATACGCAATCATTTCTATGTTATCATCCACAATTAATACCTTAGGATATTTAGTGGTTTTTTTTATGTCCTCCTTTGAATATTTTTCAATAGATAATAAATCAAACTCCTTTTCTAAAGAATGTGTATGTAAAGTAAAATTATTCAGCTCATATGGGAGATTTACGTAAAAAATACTACCTACATTTATTTCACTTTCCACACGCACTACCCCATTTAATATACTCACTAACTCTGCAAGTAGAGATAAGCCAATACCAAAACCACCAATGTTTGAGTTTTGTTTGGTTTGATAAAAACGTGTAAATATCTTTTCTTTATCTTCTTCTGAAATACCAAATCCTTCATCTTTTATAATAATTTCTATTGCCTCTAATGAAAAACAGATATTTAAATAGATATTTTTATTTGCATTCGAATATTTAATGGCGTTTGAAATTAAATTATTCAGAATAATTTCTAAACTCTCTAAATCATAGTTAATATTCAGACTGTCCTTTGCATTCGTTTTATAATAAAAATGCATCTTTTTTACTTCAAAATCTGGAAGATAATTAGACAGTACTTCCTTTATAAATTGGTTAAAAGGAAGGGTTGTTTTTTTGTTAATTACAAGTTTACCTTTTTCAGCTTTCAATAGTGTTAAAAAACTATTAAGAGCGGTAATCATTTTTTGAGTATTGGCATAAGCCCTAGTTGTATACCTTTTTCTTTTTTCAACGTTTAGGCCGTTTTCTTGCAGGAGTGTTAAATATCCCATGATAGAAGTTATTGGAGTTCTAATTTCATGAGACATATTCTCCAAAAATCGTTGCTTTGATTCTAAAATAGTTTTTTCACTTAATATTTTAACCTCGTTTTGATATTCGGTTTTTTTCCTAAATGCTCTTGATACATAATAAATAGCAATTAATAGTGCGATAATAGTAAACGAGATAAATATAATAAGTAACGTTGTGCTTATGTAAAGAGAACGATTCTTAGTTATTACCGCATCTTTCGAGTCAGAAAGATTTTTCATTGCTAGTAATTCTTTATTATATTTTATAAAGTAAATATCTATTTCTGATTTATTTTTTGCATTCGTTCTATTGAAGTTGTTTATTAATAAGCTTGCCTTTTCTAAAAAGACAAAAGCTTTTTGGAATTCTTTGTTAGAATAATAATAACGACTTAATGTATTAAAGGCTATAATATTTTTATAATCCTGGTTTTTTAGAATAATTTTGTTTACTTTTTTAAAATAAGTGTCTGCCTTTTTTGAATTATTAGCATGTAGGGCATAAGACAGTTTTTCGATATAATATCTAACATTGGAGATATCAATCTCGTTTTTAGCATATCTATATGCTTTGTCTAAATATACTTCTCCTACAGTAAAGTTCTCTGAGCCTTTATATGCTTCGCTTGAAGCGCTGAAGTATCTTAATTTAATATTTCTGGTTTTTATTTTTGTAGTATCTACTTGGTTTAAAATTTGTAATGCTTCCTTATATTTATTTGCACTAATAAAAATTTTAGATTGCATTACTAAGATCAATTGTTTATACTCTTCATATCTTAAACTTCCTTGAATTGCTTCTACTGCTTGAGATAATTGAACTATAAGATGATCTGCATGCTCAAGGCTTCCTATTTTTATTAGGCAATTTGTTATATTAACTAAAGTTCGAATAATTTTTTGCTTGTTATTACCATTGCTCCAGGTTTCAAGACTTTTTTCATAGATTTTAATAGCTTCTACCATCATATTATTTAATGAATACGCAAATGCCAGTCTTGAATTAGATTCTGCTATAATTAACGAATCTTTGGTGAGTTCTAATATTTTTTTTTGGTAGTCAAAGATGGAATCAATAGAATGATTTTTTGCATGAATAAATGCATTTAAATCAAGCATGGTCATAATTTCAATCGAATCTATACTCTTTAATTTTTCATTTCTTAATTTATGTATTTTTTTTTGATTCTTTAAAACTTTTAAAAAGGGGTATATAATTTTTGAAGCGGTTTTAGAAGAGAGTCTTCCTTTTAATTTATCTCTATTGTAAGCCAAAATAGCTTTTAAAGAGTCTAAGGACACATATTGTGTGTTTTCTACTTTTTCTTTAGCCGAAAAATTTTCTACTGGTTTCTGACACCAACAAAATGTGGATACAAGGCAGAAGGCAAAAATAATTTTTTTCATAGGGTACTTGACTGTGTTTTTGTCTACTAATTTCTTTGTAAAGGTAAACAAATTTCTTTGTAAAAGTAATAAAATTGCAAATTGCAACTGATTGTTTTCATAGGGTATTTGATTGTTTTTTGTTTACTAATTTCTTTGCAAAAGCAAACAAATTGCAATTGATTGTTTTCATAGGGTATTTGACTGTTTTTTGTTTACTAATTTCTTTGTAAAAGTAAACAAATTGCAAATTGCAATTGATTGTTTTCAAAAAAAAAGAACAAATAAATGCTTAAAAAAGAACAAATAAAAAAATGAAAGCCTTGTTTTTTCTTTATAAAGAACACTATTTAAATGTTATTAAAATAATTTTGGCACGGATTCATCTCGACGTATAATCCAAAATGAATAGAATCACTCTTAAATTAAAAACAATGAAAATTTAGCAAGTGTGTACGTAATCTTATTAACAATTTTACTTCCTAGTGACCAATCTAGATCAAAGTATTTTGTTTCGAAGGCTACTTTCTTTTTAAAAGACATTACATGGTTCACACAAAAACCACATTTAAATATATAACAATACGGAAGTCAACATCCATTTTAACTTTGTCTCTTTTTGTAAGTGCCATAATTTTAAATTTATTATAAAATACATGAGAAATCTTACATTTTTAAATACAATAACACTATTTCTTTTTTTTACTACAGTTATTATTGCTAACAATCCTACAACAAATGGTTCATCAACTGATTGGTATACAGCCTCGGCATGGACACCTAATGGTGTTCCTAATCTAACTCATTATACAGGTTTGCAAGATGTTGTTGTTTCTCATAACATGAATGTGGGAAACCTTGTTATAACAAGTTCCAATTCTATTCACGTGACCAATGGAGCTACATTAACAATTGATGGAAATTTAAATTCCGC
>FUWD013232664.1_pt1 | contig 42927 bp, 41 predicted proteins | sample 1063281 | NCBI WGS metagenome assembly FUWD01 (sample SAMEA79048168, study PRJEB19326) | metagenome | biome: marine | reverse complement strand
CGTCCAGAAACTCGGCAAGGTCACAAAACAGTTCACCGGACAGTCGAACTTCATCGGCGTCACTGATCAAATAGATTTCTGCCGGAGGCTCGCGAATCACCCGGCAGTGTGGCGATAGGGCAATCAGCGCATCAGTGTCCAAGGGGGTCATCACCGACACAACCTAATGCATAACCCCCGCTCGATTGCCAAATAAATTAATGTGAGGGCCGAAGGCGACTTACCCTTTGTCCGCCCCACTCTCCGATGTGGATCGGTGCCGCTCGCATGCACACCATGCCGAGTGTGAAAAGTGTTCGACACCCTCATCGGAATACCATGCCTTGCATGCACTTCTTTAACAGATCGGTTCATTGATGACTTCCGAACCGGATGTCGTGGACCGGGCCACGGTGCCGCTCAACCGGGCCCTTGAGGTCGAGTGCCGCTAGCGGCGGTCGCACAGAAATATCTGCGGCCGGCAAGTGAGCCTCCCACCTGGAGTGGCGCGATCACCTGGAGGCTCCCATGACATATCTGCGCCGGACTGCGCTCGCCGACGTCGATAGTGACTAAAGCCCCTGATTCTCAGCCCGCTTGGATCCTGGTGCGAGGGGATGGCTCCTTCACCGAAGGGTGGACCGGCGGCCTGCCACAGGAGGGCATCCTCAAAAGCCTCAACACCTGACTTCGCTCCGGACACACATCACCCACTACTTAATCGAGCCCGCAAGTGCTCAACGTTGACCTGATCGGGCAGCAGGAAACACTGCCCTCAGTGAGCACCTTTCTGCTGAGATTATGGAGCGTTATGGGATTCCGATGGCTGACCGGCTGCGCGGAGTGGCCCTTAGTGACGCGGTGCGCTCACACACAGTTAAAGCTCCGAGCAAGGAAACACGGATGTTACGGATCGCGCGTCGGGATAAAGCCAGCCGAGAAGCGTTCGGCGGGACTATGGGAGCGCGATTGGCCGAAGCAGTGAAAATGCCCGCGAAGCAAGCCAGTGTGCAGGTGCGCCTCGCGCTCGCCAAAATGCCGTGGGTGAGCCCGGCAATGTTGGCCTACCTCGCCACCGATACTGACCCAAGCGTTCGCGGCACGGCGCTACGCGAAGTTGGGGAACATGGACTCATCACCAATGTCACCCCGGCGGGCGCGCACGCCGTGGAGGTTGCTCCTGTGGTCGTTGCGCGAGACGTACCCACCATTTAGCGGTTGTATTCGCGAGGTCCGGGAACGACAAGACTTTCACTTCGGTTTGACTATGGTCGACCTAAGAGACCTGCACGCAATACGAAACGATCGCAGTGCCGATGGTCACGATCACGATCGATTTTACGGCAGTAACCCGCGAATCTATGGGTGTGGTCCGATCGTGATGATCGTGAGCGTGTCGGGCTTTGGTCCGTAGATCCACCAGATCCGCCAGGCGCTCGGAGTCTTGTTCTCCACGTAGGACTCCCAGAGAGGTTCCCCGCCGGGGCCTTTGACGGACTGGTACTGGTGCGTGTGCAGACCGGGGTACGCGGGCCCTGGCTGCTCCAGTAGGCGCAGTGCTTTGGCGACCTTCTTCGCTTTGGCGCGGTACTGGGCTTGGGTGGCAAGCTCATCAATGACCGCCAAGCTCGAATGGGTGTAGATCAGTAGGTAAGGCGGTGCACTCACGACGCTTCAAGCCGGTTGATCGCACCGGGGTCCGCCGCGATCAGGCCCGCATCAGCCTGGGCGATACCCAGTTGTAGCGATGCGCGCAGCCCTTCGTTCTCCCACACGATCATTTCACGTTTTGGAATGCTGGCGATCGGCGTCAGCAGGATCTCCCCCGTCGCCTTGGTCGACATGAGGAATCGATCGGTTGCGTGGACCCCGACTTTGGACAAGGTGATGCGGGCGCGGTCATCGGCGGCGACCTCCGTGACAGGCTCGAATCCGGCTAGACCTGGCTCCGTGATAGACATGAACAATCCTCTCTCTCGCTTGTATCGTAGACCCTAATGGGTAGATGGGCATCACCCATGAGGGTCCTCAATTCCGTACAATCGATCCCGTGCGCGTTCCCCATCCAGAACGTTGGCACGTGCACAGATCGCTCCCAGGACGATCTGACGGGCTACCCCGAGTGATTACGGGGTCGGGGCGAACGACGCCGGGCACTGAGCTCATTGGATCTGCCACCGTGACGCGAATGTTTTGATGTATATGTATATACTTATACAGTATTGTCTAGACAGAGACACTTTTATGTGGCGTGTGTGTCTATAGGGACTGGAAGAAGGAGGGGTTCACATGACGAATCCGTTTATACGTAAGGCTCATCGAGGGAGTACTTCCCTTTTGGAGCAATCGGCTCCTAAGGCACACCAGATTGAGACTGACTTTTGTACCGGTAAGTGCCGATTTGTTCTGCAATGTCGCTGTGGTGCTGTCCACGAGACCAGGTACATTGACGAAGCCTTGGAATGGATTGAATTGCACAAGGAACTGGCTGAACTATCTGATCAACTCCCCGAGTGATCTGTGACTAAAAAGATAAGCCCAGAAAAAGCAGTTGCAATTGTTGAGGTTGAGGCAGCAGCGGCCGATTGGCGCTCGGCCAAAAAGCGCGAGCGGGCTGCACGTGAAACCTTGGCCAGTGCCGTTCGGATCCACGTTGATTCAGAAACGCTCTCAGAGAACAAAATTTCAACGATTACCGGCATTCCCCGCATGACAATTAGAAAAATGCTTGGGAAGTCTTGATTACCAATTAGCAGGCTAGACAATGATCGGTTAGTGTCGAGCAAGTGTCATTAACCATTTCCTCATTACGTCGTCCAGTCTGGCTCTCTCCCAAAGTGGCTCGAACCGAGATCCTCGCGGGGCTTGTTGTGGCCATTGCCCTGATCCCCGAAGCAATTTCGTTTTCGATTTTGGCGGGTGTTGATCCACGGGTCGGGCTTTTCGCCTCCTTCACCATGGCGGTAACCATTGCCTTTACCGGCGGGCGACCAGCCATGATCTCTGCCGCAACGGGAGCGATCGCACTAGTTGTTGCGCCGCTCGCGCGCGAATATGGCTTGCAGTATTTGATCGCGGCCGTCATTCTCGGTGGAGTCTTGCAAATCCTGCTTGCCTTAGCTGGAGTAGCGCGATTGATGCGCTTCGTTCCACGTAGTGTGATGGTCGGGTTTGTTAATGCTCTTGCGATTCTCATTTTTACGGCGCAGTTCCAGTATTTGATTGACGTTCCTTGGGTGGTCTACCCAATGGTCGTGATCGGAGTTGGGATCATTTTTGTGATGCCTCGGATCACTACGGTTATTCCAGGACCGCTCGTCGCCGTGGTCCTCGTTACGTTGACCGTTGTTGTGATGAACATCAATGTCCCTCGAGTTGGCGACCAAGGCGAATTACCGGACAGTCTGCCGATTCTTGGTATTCCAAGTGTTCCTTTCACCTTGGACACTTTCATGATCATTGCACCATTTGCTCTTGCGATTGCCCTAGTTGGTCTCATGGAGTCTTTGATGACCGCGAAATTGGTCGACGACATAACCGACACTCGTTCCAACAAGACTCGCGAGTCATGGGGACAGGGAGTAGCAAATATTGTCACCGGATTTTTTGGTGGTATGGGCGGTTGCGCAATGATCGGCCAAACCATGATCAACGTCCGTTCGGGTGCTCGAACGAGGCTCTCAACTTTCCTTGCCGGTGTTTTTCTACTCGTCCTGGTTGTCTCACTGGGTGACGTGGTTGCAACGATCCCCATGGCAGCCTTGGTCGCTGTCATGATTGTCGTGGCCTATGCAACATTTGATTGGCACAGTTTGCGAACAATTTTAATTATGCCGAAGAGTGAAACGACCGTGATGCTGTCCACTGTTCTGGCAACGCTGGTGACTCACAATCTCGCGATCGGTGTTGGCGTGGGAGTTGTTACCGCGACGGTCCTGTTTGCTAGACGCGTTGCCCACCTAGTTTCCATGGATCGAACTTTAGAAATCGATGCCGATTCGGGCGCCGAGACAGCTCGCTATCAAGTACACGGCGAGATGTTCTTCGCGTCGAGTAATGATTTGGTGTATCAATTCGAATACACGGATGACCCCGATCTCGTGATTATTGACTTAACCCAAGCTCATATTTGGGATGCGTCAACTGTGGCAACCCTGGATGCGGTCGTCGGGAAATATGAACGCCGCCATAAGAGCGTTGTGATAGTTGGGTTCAATGAAAAAAGTGCAGAGTTCCACGATCGATTGACGGGAACACTCAACTCCGGCCACTAGCATTGGCCATGAACTTATGGAGGAGTTACCTATGTCAATTGACCGCGACAAATTAGTTGGGTTACTAGAACGCGAACTCACTCTGCATGAGTCGCGCACCACGGGATCGCGTGCCTTGTATGCCCAAGCGGACAATCTTTTTGGTCGAGTACCCATGACCTGGATGAATAAGTGGTCGGGTGGTTATCCGCTCTATTTGAAGTCCGCTCGCGGGAATCGAATCGTTGACGTTGATGACAACGAATATGTAGACTTCTCCCTGGGTGATACGGGGGCAATGGCGGGGCATTCACCGGAGGCAACCGTTGCAGCGGTTCACAATCGGATAAGTGTTGAAGGCGGGATCACGACCATGATGCCGAATGCGGACGCCCAATGGGTGGCCGCTGAACTCACCCGCCGATTTGGATTACCGCTCTGGTCATTTAGCTTGACCGCAACCGATGCAAACCGTTGGGCATTGCGAATTGCCCGCCAAGTCACCGGGAAAAACAAGGTGCTTGCTTTCTCGTACTGCTATCACGGCGCCGTCGATGAAACCTTCGTACGCAGCGGTCCAAATGGTGAAGCAATTCTGCTCGAGGGCAATGTTGGTCCAGCGGTTGCAATATCGGAGACGACTCGCGTTGCAGAATTTAACGACTTGGAATCTGTCGAGCGCGCTTTAGCGCACGGCGACGTCGCAATCGTCATAACTGAACCGGCACTAACCAATATTGGGATTGTGCTGCCAGAGGTGGGATTCATGTTTGGTTTGCGTGAGTTGTGCACCAAATACGGTGCGCTACTTCTTATTGATGAAACCCACACGATCTCTGCCGGGTGGGGTGGCTGCACCAAAGAATGGGACTTGCATCCTGACATTTTGGTGATTGGCAAGAGCATTGGTGGCGGCATTCCCAGTGGGGCTTATGGATTGACCCAAGAAGTTGCCGATGCAATCAATGCTGCCGAAGACACGGACCTCATCGACGTGGGTGGTGTCGGCGGAACCCTGGCGGGCAATGTGCTCAGCACGGCGGCCATGCGGGCGACATTGGACGAAGTATTGACCCCTGCTGCTTTTGAACACATGATCGTGTTGGCAACCTCATTTCGTGAAGGTGTCGAATCGGTGTTGGAGCGCTACAACGTCCCTTGGTCAATCGCCCAGCTTGGTGCGCGTGCTGAATATCGATTTGTTTCACCTGCTCCGCGAACGGGTACCGAGTCTGCTGCTGCATACGATGCGGACATCGAAGAGTATTTACATTTATATATGAGCAACCGAGGATTGCTGCTGACACCATTTCACAACATGGCTTTGATGTGCCCGACCACAAGCTCTGCAGATATTGTGCTGCACACGACGTTGTTTGACGCTGCAGTTTCTGAATTGGTTTAATCAAAAGTGAAGGCCGGTGCGTTGATCGCACCGGCCTTCGTCAATGTGCAGTGACTATCGTTTGAGAAGCATGGGGCCTTGGGTCCGCACCTTGCCGTTTGCAGGGATTGGTTTGCAAGTTCCATCAAGTTGGCACATTTGCTTGTATTGCTTCTTTGCCGTGAAAGTTTTGCGTCCGGTCTCGGAGTAGACGACCTGATTGATGCCGTCCTTTGTGCTGAAATTGCAAGTTACCTTGCGCTTGGATTCCTTACAACCCCGATAGGTGGTTCCAACGATCCACTCTTGCAAGGTGTCCATTGCCTGAGCGCCAGGAGCGGTCTCGTTGTACTGGATGCCCCAAAGGTCGTTGAAGGGACCCCACTGGTACATGTACACGCGGGAGATACCCAGACGGATCGCGTCGAGGTAGGTCATTGCGGTCCAGTTAGCGGCCTTGGCACCGTCGATGTCCTGCTCGGGGTTTTCCGGTCCCGGTCCGCCAAGTCCATAGTTGTTTTCGGTGTCCCAAAGGGGCAAGTTGGGCGCCTTGGCGACCTTGAGCATGTCGATCCACTTATTGGCTAGCTCCTGACGGTCATTGGTGTTGCCCAATGAGGCCGGGTAGGTGTGGGCCGCCCATACATCTACCGGCCAATTGCGAGCCTTGAGTTCCCTCAAGAACGCGGGGTAAAACTTTTTGAACGGTCCACCAAGTCGAGTTCCGGTGCTGGGCGCCACGACCGTTGCACCGGGATCGATGCTTTTAATAATGTCGTAGGCACGTTTAGTCATGTCGGCCATTTGGGCGGGAGTGCCCGTGTAAAAAGTAGAGAGGTTCGCCTCATTCCACGGTTGGTAAATCTTGATTTTTCCTTTGTAGCGGGTAGCCACGGCCCGAACCCAGTTATCCCAGTCCGCCATATTTGCCGGGACACCTGATGCATCCGGTGCCGGCAGCGCGAGTGGGTTGCGCTGATTGGTAGCCCAAGCTGGTGTCCCCGAGAGGACCATCAGGATGTCGGACATGCCCTTTTGATTTGCGATTGTGACGGCGTTATCAAGATTGGTCCAGTCAAAGACGCCCTGCGAGGTCTCAATATTGGTCCAAGCGGTGCCGTTGTCCCAGAGCCTGATCGAGCCAAACTCAATACTGGGCCAGACGCCGAGCTGGGCATCTTTGACATGGAGCCCAAAGAGTGAGTCGTCAATGACGGTGCCTTTCAGATTCTTTGCTGGGTTTTTAACAGTGGCCGCTTGAGCGGGTGTCGCCAACGGGAGGACAAGGGCTGCAGCAATGGCGGCAGCGAGCAGATTTCGGCTTTTCATTCGCATCTCGGCAGTCTGTCATGGAAGGGGAAATGGAGACGAGGGGGTGTGGGCTAGCCCAGCCGACTTAATGCGACCACGGTGACGTCGTCACTGTGCCAGCGTGGGGAAATCTCGCGAATATGGGCGACGAGTCGTTCAACGATTTCGGCTGGGTTTTGTCGAACCGGACCGTCCAGACCCCTCAGAATCCGAATAATTGCCTGCGTTTCCTCCGTAGTGCTGACGGCGCCTTGGCCCTCGAGGAACCCGTCGGTCACGCCGAGGACCAGATCCCCGGGGGAAAACGCATGAACGCGTACATCCCACTCACCGCCGAGGGAAGAAATAAGTGGACCGGTTGGGTCAAGACTGAAAAGGTCCTTGTCGTGAGTGATTCCAATACCGGCAGGGTGTCCGGCGTTGAGCCATTGCAATTCATTCGCTTCAACGTCAACAATGAGTAGTAGAGCGGTCACAAACGACTCGTCTTGCTTAGTCGATTCGGCGGCGAGTCCAACCGCATCGGTGAGCGAAAGGCCTTGTGAAAGTGCTGCGAGCATGATTGCGCGGACCCGCAAGGCGACGACATTTGCTACAGGTCCGTGGCCGGAGACATCGGCAACTATTAAAGCAACTTGAGTATCACTCAGTGGGACGTAATCCCAGTAGTCACCGGCGAGTACGCCCTCGGCGGTCGCGGCCAGTCCGGCGATTGCAACGCCGGGGCAGTGCAATGAATTATTGACTTTCATTTCGCTTCTAATTGCAGCGACCAGGGGAGCGTCTTGGGTGAGCCCTTTACGTGCCGCCGATGCTTCATCGATTTCGCTGACTAGCTGACGTCGTAGCGACTCGGCATCTTTTGCCAGAGAAACAAATTCCGGTGGTCCCGATGGTTGAATTGGATGAGTGTGCATTGGGTCACGCGTTGAGAGTTGCAGGTCTTTGCGAATATCCATGAGCGGGAAAATTACCCAACGCTGGAAATAGATGAAATAGGAAATAAAGCCGGCGAGGAGGAGCAGCCCACCCAAAATAAGTAGACCGCCGAGCATGCGGGCACTTCCGGCGACCCCGTCACTTGCCTGGGCTCGTTGAACTTCGATTTCAGTCTGCAGGGCGGTGGTTGCCGCAATCATCGAATCAAATGTTGACCATGCTTTTGCTTTATTCGTGACCCGACCAGCTTTGGGTTGTTTGCCGTCTGCCATGGCAACCAGGGTTGGTTCTGCGTCAGCACTCACCCAGGCACGCTGGGTTGACGCTGATTCCTCAACAAGGGCGGTGAGGGCCGGGTTATCGGTTCCCAATAATTCAAGCAGATTGCTGGTCATGACACTCGTTGTTGAAATTGCACTTTGATGCCCAGCCAATGGAGTTTCGTTCCCGGTAAGCACGTAGTCGGTTAGATCACCGGATGCCGCTGTTTGGGCAAGGCGCAACGAGTCAGCCATTTGCGTGGCAGGGGTCAGGAGATCGTTGAGTTTTGACTGTGAACTAGAAACAGAAACGAAAGTCGTGATAACCAAAATGAATCCGAGAAGGATCACCCCAAGCCCGGCACTGGAAGCAAAGAGCGCTCGCCGGCGTAATGTCATATGCCTAGGTTACTAAATTGAATTTCCTTTTGGTAGCGACATTTACGTTCTACAACCTTTATCGTGTCCCCGTGAGTGAAAAGTTTCCCAAATCAGTCTATGAAAAGACCCTGCTCAAACTTCAAGCAGAGTTAGTGAACCTGCAAGAGTGGACCAAGGTCGAAGGTAAACGGATTGTTGTGATTTTTGAGGGGCGTGACGCGGCTGGAAAGGGCTCAACTATCAAACGATTTACCCAATATCTTAATCCTCGGCTCGCACAGATCGTTGCGCTTCCGGCTCCGACCGAGCGGGAAGTCGGCGAGTGGTACTTCCAACGGTATGTAAGCCATTTACCAACTAACGGTGAAATGAAATTCTTTGATCGTTCTTGGTACAACCGCGCAGGTGTTGAAAAGGTCATGGGCTATTGCACCCCGGATGAGCATCGAAGGTTTCTGCACCAAGCACCAATTTTTGAGCGGATGTTGATCGAAGACGGAATCATTTTGCGCAAGTATTGGTTTAGCATCAGTGACTCTGAGCAAACCAAAAGATTCGAATCCCGACTCAAGGACCCAATGCGTCGTTGGAAGTTCTCACCAACGGATATGGATTCGGTCATGAAATGGGAAGAATATTCAAAAGCTAAAGACGAAATGTTTGTACACACGGATCTTCCCGAGTCGCCGTGGTTCGTGGTGGAAGCCGAGGACAAGCGGATTGCTCGGTTGAACGCCATTCACCACTTCCTGAGCACGATCGACTACACAACACCAGAAGTCGAGGCGCCAGCGTTACCTAAACGACCGAAGGCATCAGAGTTGGAACGTCCGCCGCGTGAACTCAATCACTATGTCCCGGACTTCGCTAACACGCTGTTGAAGGATTAGACAAAACCCCCTAAATTAGGGGCGTGAGTATTAACGGCCCCCGACTTCGCCCCGATCTTGAGTCATTGCCCTCCTACAAAGCGGGACAGCGTCCGCAGCCGCGATCTGACATTACGACCTACAAGATTTCAAGTAATGAGAGTCATCATGCACCACTTGAGAGTGTGCAGGCCGCGATCATTGCCGCTGCGGCCGAGATAAACAGGTACCCCGATCCATTTTCGAGCGATCTGGTTGCAGCGATCGCCCACCATTTTGGTGTTCCGGCCGAACACATTGCACTGGGCACCGGAAGTGTTGCGCTGTGCGGCCAAATAATTCAGTCGGCGGCTGGCCCCGGTGACAACATTTTGTACGCGTGGCGCAGCTTTGAATCGTATCCAATTTGGACGGGGATCGCTGGAGCACAAAGTGTTCAGGTTCCGTTGCAGGCTGATGAAACCCACGACCTTGATGCAATGTTGCGGGCAATCACACCAAAGACCAGAGTGATCTTTATTTGTTCCCCCAACAATCCAACCGGACAAATTGTCGATCCAATTGAACTTGAAGACTTTATAGCAAAAGTCCCGAGTGAAATTGTGATCGTGCTCGACGAGGCTTATATTGAATATGTCCCGAAAGAAAAGCGCAGCGATTCAATTCGTTTGTACCGGGAGAATTCAAATATCGTCGTTTTGCGAACCTTCTCAAAAGCTTATGGTCTTGCAGGTTTGCGTGTCGGCTTCACCATCTCCCAAGAACCAATCACCAACGCACTGAACAAAACGGCAATGCCTTTTGGTGTGTCATCACTTGCGCAAGCGGCCGCGATCGCATCCATCAATGCGGAGAGTGAACTATTCGAGCGAGTTGCATCCGTCGTTGTGGAGCGGGACCGGGTCGCACGCGAATTAGAAGCGATTGGTTATCAACTTAATCCAAGTTATGCAAACTTCATTTGGCTGCGTCTTGGAACTAGCACCCCCGTGCTGCATCAAGCGCTCGAACAAGCAGGCCTGTCTGTGCGACCATTCCCTGGTGAAGGCTTGCGAATCTCCATCGGGGAAACCGAGGCGAACGATCGGTTTATTGCGGTTGCTCGGCAAGTCGCAAGCGAGTCCGACGTTCTCCGCTGACAACGAGCACCACTCCGCCGACCACGATTGACAGGCCGACCACGACATCGAGGGTAATCGCTTCGTTGAGAACTACTAATCCAAGAATTACTGCGACCACGGGGTTGACGTACGCGTAAGTTGCCACCAAAGACATCGGCGCGTTATTGAGTAGCCAAACGAACGCCCCGTAAGCGGTGGCAGAGGCGACAACCAAGTAGGCCCACCCGGTCCAGGATTGTTGGGTAATCACACCGAAGTTCCATCGTTCCCCAATGATTGCGCCTACGACGGTGAGGAAAATTCCCGCGGTTGCGAGTTGAATGACCGCCGTGGTTAGTGGTTCATTTGGTTGTGCATGCTTGGTTGAGCGCCAACTGAAAAACGCCCAAGAAAAACTTCCGCAGGCGATAGCTACGGACCAAAGTGCAACTTGTGTTGCGCTTGCGCCATTGACCGGTGCTGTTCCACCCGGAAGCAGCATGAGTATCAGGCCCATAAGGCCGACCCCAACGCCCAGCGACGTTAACCGAGATGGCCGGTCACCCGCCCGGAGTCGAAAGAAAATAATCCACAGCGGAACGGCGGAAACAATGAGAGCCGCAATTCCAGACGGCACATATCTTTGCGCAAGAGAGAGAATGCCGATCGAGACTCCAAGGATGGAGACCCCCATGAAGGCCGCACCGCGTACCTGTTGCGGGGTTACCTTGAATGCGCGCGGGCCTTTGACCAATAGCAGGATCGTCCCTAAAACCAGCGAAGCTGTAATAAAACGTGATCCGGACCCCATGAGTGGGGGCATCGATTTCACCATGAGCGCGATCCCCATGTAGGTGGAACCCCAAACAATCCACAAGATGATAAGTGGCCCCATGATCGTTCGAATTGGTGCTTCGGTCACCCCACGAATGTCAGTTGCCACCGGGGAAGCATGACAGAGGGACCTACGTCACGTTGTTAAGGTTATGAGCCGGTCACGGTCCGCCCTGCAACACCCGAAGATTTAGCCATGGACGTTTTGGATCCTGAACGCTGGCAATTTGGCGTTACGGCCGTGCACCGCTTTTTCTTTGTCCCGATTACATGGGGGTTTGTTTGGTTCGTAGCCTTGTTGAACTCGGCGGTTGGTACGCGCAATCGTGGGCGCAGCAGCAGGAGCAATTGCACATGCAAGACCTAATTCAGGGCTTGCAAGTGGGCGTTGCGACACAATCGTGAAAATCTCGGGGTTATTCGGGCAGGATAGGCCTGTGAACGCGGAAGAAGGACTGTATTCGGCCCTGCTGGGAGTTGCATCCGGGTTGGAACTGAAATCAACCCTGCGTCAAATCGTGACGAACGCGGTCTATTTGTCGGGTGCCTCCTATGGAGCGCTAGCTGTACTTGATTTTGACGGCAACATTGAGGATTTCATTTACGTGGGAATACCCGATGAAGTGAGTAAGCGAATTGGTAATACGCCATTGGGCAAGGGACTTCTCGGGGAGTTGATGGTTCATCCAACCCCGCTGCGACTCGCGCATCTCAATGAGCACCCGGCATCAATTGGATTCCCAGAAAATCACCCTTTGATGTCTTCCTTTTTAGGTGTACCGATTCGAATTCGCGCGGAAGTTTTTGGCAATTTATATTTGACAAACAAAAAAGGCGGTGAGGATTTTACCGGTAAAGATGAACAGGCGGTCATCGCTTTCGCAACGGTTGCTGCAGTGGCAATTGAAAATGTGAGACTTTATGAACTTGCGACTCAAAAAGAAAAGTGGCAACGCGCAGTGTCAGAAATCGGAACCGCGGTTCTTTCCGGTGTGGACAGCGGAGAAGTGCTCAAACTCGTCGCAGAAAGGTCGAGATTACTGACGGGTGCATCGGCAGCGTTAGTCGCCTTACCCGATGCCTTCGGTGTGCTCACTATCGAGATTGTGAACACCGATGGTGAAGCGCTTGACTCTGTGCGTCGACTGCGCAGCTGGTTGGGTACTGCGGCGCCCCCTCATTCAATTCTCTGGAGATCTTTCGCCCTGGGTGGCAGCATCATTGAAGACCATTGTGCGATCTGGAGAGAGGTGACAACGGATTTAAAGGATGAACCCGTGGCTGCGGTCGCTCTGCCATTGCGCACCGCGGACAAAGTATTGGGCGTTTTACTCCTGATTTGGCCACATGGGTCACTCATTGCGGCAAGCCAAGTTATTGACATGGTTGAGTCTTTCGCCGGACAGGCTGCGCTTACCTTGGTTTTGGCCGGGGCCCAGCAGGACAAAGAAGAGTTGGCAGTTTTGGAGGATCGGGATCGCATTGGTCGTGATCTCCATGACCTGGTCATTCAAAGGGTTTTTGCTACCGGAATGCTGCTGGACGCCTTGATGCAAAATGCGGATCTGCCCCCGGAGATCCGTGGGAAGATTGATTTGGCAGTCGGGCAACTGGATGAAACGATCCGAGAAATCCGACAGACGATTTTCGACCTACACACCCAGCCACTGGAACTCGCAATACGAGCAAGAATTTCACAGGAAGTCACCGCGGCCGCAGTAGCCCTTGGCTTCCCTGCGCTGCTAACAATCACGGGTCCCGTTGATTCCTGCGTTACCCCTGAGGTCGGCGACCACTTGCTTGCTGTTGTTCGAGAAAGCTTGATCAACTGCGCCAAGCATGCATGCGCAACCGAAGTAGATATTCGAATTGCGGTAGACGCGTTAGCACTACTGTGCGAAGTGATCGACAATGGAAACGGTTACGCCCCTGGTACCCACTTTTCGGGTGTCGCAAATATGGAATCAAGGGCGGCGGAGTTCGGTGGCGAACTTGTTATTGGGAGTCGATCCGATTCGCAACAAGGAACTCAAGTTCGCTGGAGCATTCCCCTAGTGTGAGTTGTCGTAATTTTCAGCATTGGCTTCCAGTCGAGCAACGTACGCGGCAGCTTGGGTGCGGCGTTCCATGCCCAACTTGGCCAGCAGCCCAGAAACATAGTTTTTAACGGTTTTTTCGGCTAAGTGCATCTGCTCACCGATCTGTCGGTTGGTCATTCCCTCACCGATCAAATTCAGAATTGTTTTTTCTTGTTCGTTCAGCCCCGCAAGTTCGTCGTGCTCTTTATTACCGTTTCGAAGGCGTTCCAATACACGTTCGGTGAGGCTCGGGTCGAGCAAACTATTTCCGGCTGCAACCTGTCGAATCGCGGTGACGAGGTCCGAGCCGCGAATCTCTTTGAGCACATAGCCCGATGCTCCAGCCATGATCGCATTAAAAAGCGCCTCGTCATCCGAGTAGGACGTCAGCATCAACACGTGAATATTGGGAAAAAGAGACCGCACTTCACGGCATACTTCAACACCGCTGCCGTCGGGTAGGCGAACGTCAAAAACAGCCACGTCGGGCTGCGAGGCAGTGATTCGAATCATCGCCTCAGCAGCCGTACCCGCTTCACCCACAACTTCAAGGTCGGCCTGCAATCCGATCAGATCAGCGAGACCCCGACGAACGATTTCGTGGTCATCTAAAAGAAAGACTCGAATATTGCCCATGACAGCATTATGCCGGCACTAAGGCGTTGAGGGTAGTGAGGCAATGAACTCTTGGACGCGGGGACCTGATCCTACGATTCGCGCGGCCGTAATGTCGGGATCAACCCGCCCACAGAAACCATTTACGAAGTCGGCCCAGGAAATTTCAATCTGGGTTACTTCACCGATGGGTTCATCAACGTAGGTCGCCTTTCCATCTTGATCCGTACCTAGGTGGACGGCTCCCGAAAAGTCGGGCCCGGTAAAAACGACCGTTAACGATTCACTTACCGGCGCGCCGATTTTTTTACCCCAAATGAACGGCAAGGTTCCCAGCATCTTCTTTGCCGATTCCTTACCAGGATTGCTCGTGAGGTTGGTCGGTAAGCCAACCGCGACGCGGACATCTTGGTCATGAATCCAAATATCAAATGTCCGCATTTGCAAGAAGCGTTCCTTTGTCAGTTCACCTTTAAACCATGGAACATTTACCGTGGGGGACCCCGTGCCCAGGAAGTCGGTGAGATTGTTGGCCGCCGTGAGCATTTGTTCAAGAAGTGCGGCAGGAGGTGTTCCCCGACGTTGGTCGACCCCTCGCTCGGTGAATTGATGTGATGGCGTCTTTACGTGGGGGAGTTGATCCCAGGCCGGTTCGTGAACCGGTGTTAGTTCCCCGACGGCCATCGAGTCAAGATCAATGGTGTGGGCCACAATGTCGGCAACACTCCACCCAGGACACGGAGTAGGCAGTGCCCACTGCTCGGCGGTGAGTGAGTTCAAAGTGGCATAGAAGTCCAAGACCGCTTCAAGGTAGGTCTTCATGGGGTCAAGGGAACTCTTGGTTTCAAGGAGGTTGGCCATGCGCATATTTTGCCCTACCTTGTTCGAAATTGTCTTGGCATCACCGAGGATTTCTTATGGCCCAAATGAGTTGATGGGTATTACCACTACCCCATCCTTTCGAGTGTAGGCGTACTCGGCGACGGTAATGACGGCAAGAACCGCCGGGAGCCCAACCCTCTCTGTGTCGACAGTTTGCGCGAAGCGAAGCAAATTTGACGCGGCCAGGTCCAAATCTCGAGACCCCAGTTTGACTTCAAATGCACCCCATGAAGTTGCCGTTTGGACAATGATGTCAACTTCAGCCCCATTGCTATCTCGGTAATGGAAAACTTCGCCATCAATGGGTTCGGCGTAAATTCTTATATCACGGACTGCAAGGGACTCGAACAGGAACCCCAAAGTGTTTAGATCGCGTAAGAGTGAATCGGCGCCGGCACCAAGTGCCGAAGCTGCGAGTGATGGATCAACGAAATGAGTCCGTGCCGCGTTACGCAATTGGGCGCGTGAACGCAGATGCGTTGACCATGCGGGCTGCAACTCAAGAATGAGTAACCGCTCGAAAGCGCCAAGGTAGTCCATTGCCGTAGTTCTTGCCGGTATCTCACCCTCTGAGCCATGCGCCTCTTTTACGAGGCGCGCGACCTTGTGATCCTGGGCCGTATTGCGAGCCAGCGCCCGCAGGAGCCGAGTAGCAAGCCGTGGATCACGCTGGACGCCGTCAAGGCTTGAAAGGTCAACGTCAACAATATTGCGCAAGTAATCCTTCATCGCACGTGAAGACTGGACTGGGGATAACGAAAGACTCAAAGGCCACCCGCCACGCACGATCACGCCCGCCAGATCCGAGACCGTAAATGCATTTACTTTGCTGCTTGGTCTTTCACCCGACATCAAGGCAGCCAATGACATGTGCCCCGATGAATCATCACTTTCAAAAAGACTCATCGGTCGCATGCGAAGTCGGGCAATTCGACCAGCGCCAGTGTGACGCAGTGCGTCGTCGCTGGGAACTGCAGAACCGGTCAAAATAAATTGTCCGCGATCACCACGCCGGTTTACTTCGTTGCGTACGTAATTCCAGACGGTCGTCGCTGCTAGTTGCCATTCGTCAATTAGTTGAGGCGGAGCGCCATGCAGCGCCAACGAAGGATCGGTGGCAATGGCCTGCATTGCATCGGGATCAAGGTCTAAGAAAACGGCACTATTTGAGTGCTGCTCGGCCGTGAAGGTTTTCCCGCAGGCTTTTGGACCTTCAATCAGGACCGCACCAGAGGATGCGAGCCGCCCTTCGATTAAGCGATCAATGACCCGGGATCGATATAGCATTTCCTCACGATACTACACTTCGGGACGGTTTTAGGCTACACTTTAGAGGCGATCTGCACTACACTTTAGGGATTGAAGTGGAAGCCCTACGCTTAGATACATGAGCGTAAAGGTCGCGGTACTGCAAATTGATTGCTCAACCTCTGAGTCGGTTTCCCAGCGAGTCGAACGAGTTCTTCATTTAATTGACCAGCAGGCCGCCGACTGCGACTTTATGGTGTTGCCCGAACTGTGGAATGTTGGGGCATTTGATTTAGCGGCAAGCCGAGAGCACGCCCAACCCATTGACGGGCCGCTACCGACAGCACTCGCCCTGAAGGCACGCGAGAATGGGATTTGGTTACATGGTGGCTCATTCTGCGAACAAGATGGTGACGCACTGCACAACACGAGTGTGCTTTTCAGTCCACAGGGTGAACTGGCCGCCTACTACCGCAAGGTGCACGTTTTCACCTACGCGCGAGAACACGACACGATGGCTGCTGGCAGGGATTACGTAATTGTGGAAACACCGTTGGGGTTGACCGGTCTTGCCACCTGTTACGACGCTCGTTTTCCGGAAATGTTTCGGGCTATGCGCGTTGCGGGAGCCCAAGCGTTTGTGATTCCTTCTGGTTGGCCGGTCCCTCGTATTGGCCAGTGGGATGCGTTACTCCCTGCGCGAGCGGTGGAGAATCAAGCCTGGGTGGTTGCGTGCAATCAAGTGGGTGCCCAAGGCACACACCACATGGGTGGGCATTCGGTGATCATTGATCCCCTCGGAAAAGTCCTAGCCAATGGTGGCGAAAATCAAACCGTGCTCAATGTTGAGATTGACCCCCAGATCGGAACAGATTGGCGCACTGAGTTTCCCGCAATAGACGACATTGTTGATTGCCCGGTAATTACGGTTTAACTAGTTCCTCACCTGAATCACGATTACCGGGTTCTTTTTCGGGTCAAGCCAGTTAAGAATCTCTTTCATGTAACTCTCAGGGATTGAAATACACCCGGCAGTTTTTGTTCCGTTGCTGACGTGCAAAAAGATACCGCCACCTTGACCGATATTGACGTTCCGGTCAGTTTGGTCGGAACGCTTAATCCCGCTGGCTCCCTGACTAATTTTTCCCCGAGGAAGATTGAAGTCAAGAACCGCGACATAGTTGTACTGCTTGCGGTACGTGGAGAGTATTTCGACGTAATCGCCGTACCTGGACCAATTCTTGTTCGCGGTTTGAAAAATGTTGTAGGTGCTGGGAACCCTAGGGTTGTATGTCCAAGCGTCGTTGTTGTCGACTTTCGTGTATTTCAGTTTTGTTCCCGGGTCTGACTTAATTCCAAATGCCCACGTGATCGCGTACGTTCCGGTTGGTGTCGTCCCGGTCCCCTGTTTGCGCTTGTCACCTGGGACAAGGCCGCCGTAGCCCAAGTTTGCGGGCGCCGAACCCTGCGTTGCCGACCAAGTTTTGTTCTTTTTTTCAAACACCTGGACGGTTCCCATTGTCGAGTCCCATGACCGCGCGGTCACCAACACCACCTGCTTGCTATTGGTAATGTCGTTAAGAAGTGTTTGAGCTGCTGGCGCCGCCTGGCTGCTCAATGGCGCAATTAGTCCGAACATGACAATGGCGGACAATGTGAGCACCCGCCAAGTCTTGATCATGATTTACAAACTACATGATTAGGAAACGACAGGGAAACCGGCACTCTGCCAGCCACCAATTCCAGATTCAAGCTCAAAAATGCTATTGATGCCGATGCCGCTCATTTGGCCGACAGCGGGTTGCGAGCGGTTCCCACTCTGGCAGTAGACGGCGTATACGCCGGCGGGATCAAGTCCCATGATTTGATTTGCAAAGTCGGGCCCCTCAACGTTGTAGTTGATAGCTCCTTCAATGTGACCTTGAGCGAATTCGCTGGGGGTGCGCACGTCAATAATTGTGACTTCGGGAGTGACCACCACTGTCGAGAACATGTTGGCGTCAACTCGCTTGGGAGTTGCAGGAGCGTCCACGACAGTGTCGGTGAGGATTTCTGTTGCGGTGTCCGAAGTTGAACAGGCGGTCAAAGGTGCGGTGAAGGCTAGGGCCGTGGCCGCAAGTGCAACACCAAGTGTCTTAATACGCATACCCCCTAGGGTATACTATTCGCTGCGAGTGCGCCCCTCGGACCCTTTATTCAGACTCGCCAATCGATCGTTGTAAGCGTGCAGTTCGGCATCACCGTCCCGCTCCGCCTGACGGTCCACGCGTTTCGCCTCCCGATCGTCGCTCCTCGACCACTGAACCATGATCGCAATGAAGACAATTAGTGCCGGGAATTCGGCGACCCCCCAAGCGACCTGCCCACCAAAGACGCTATCGGCGAGTGGATCAACCACCCAGTCGGGCCGCACCACCCCGTACCATTCGATCGCCATTGGGGTAGTGCCCATCATTAAAATCACACTGAAAAATGCATGGACACTGATGGCTAGCAATAACAAGATGATCCGACCCCAGTACGGCAGCGGATGCGGTCTTGGGTCAATTCCGATCAACACCCAATAAAACAGGTAGCCGGCAAAAATAAAGTGCAGCTGCATCACAATGTGGCCGATATGAGAGCCCATTAGCCAGCCGAAGGCGGGCGTCAAGTACAGGCCGTAAAGCCCGATTACATAGATAAAAAATACGAAAAACGGATTAGTAGTTAATCCATTGATTTTGCTGTTGAGAAAAAGCACCAACCATTCGCGGGGCCCGCGCTCGCCTGTACGGGAGGGCTTAAGTGCCCGCAGTGCAAGAGTGGCAGGTGCCCCTAAAACTAAGAAAATCGGGCCGAGCATTGTGAGGGTCATGTGGTTGACCATGTGTAGCCCAACTGAAACTTGCGAATACAGCGCAATCCCGGAATTGGTGCACCAAATAATTACCGAGATTCCAGCAAGCCAAGAAACCAGGCGCATGACCGGCCACGCGTCACCGCGTGTTCGCAGTCGAATGTAACCGGCGACATAAAGTGCCGCAGCGATCAAGGCCCCGGTGAGGAAGAACGGTTCGAACTGAAAACCTAGGAGAACATTGGCAGCGGTTGGAGCTGGTGGGTAGGGGAAGCCCAGCAGGGATTCACCGAATGTGGGCAGGAGTTCTTCAACCCGTGGATAGGCACTTGTTGCCAGAGCAACGCCGAGTCCCACGGCTGACGCCATGATCATCAACTCAACGACCGCGACTTTTATGAAACGCTTCCCGGCGCCCGGCGCACTCATCGTGGGGAGTACTCGGCGTCGGAGCAGGAAACCCAATAAACCAAGTCCCAGAAGCAGCGTGATTTTGAGAAGGATAACTTGGCCGTAGCCGTTGGAGAAGAGTTCATCGAACGAATTCAGCCTCGTGTAAGCGTTTGAGAGCCCGCTGACCGCGAGGAGAACAATCGCGATTAATGCCAGTGGTGAGAATCTCTCCAGCGCACGCCCGAGCGGAATGTCTTTCTTGATCGCATGAAAAAGCAATACGGCGAGTCCACCGACCCAAATTGCCGCGGCAACTACGTGGGCAACCCCGGCGGTGAGAGCCAACGCGTGATCACCGAGCCCGGAACTGTGACCGGCAAGTGAAGGAAGCGAGATCGCAATGAGTGCAAGAACCACGCCAGCGGCGCTGACGTCGGTTGTTGCTGTGATGAATCCGCCCAACGCAATGATGCAAGCGATAAAAAACGTCACTAATAAGGCTCGCGTTGCGGGAACATCGGTCGCATACGTGCTGACTACGTTTGGCGTGATTGCTTCTGCGAGTGAGACTCCCAGAACATAGGCCAATAAAAAAACGGTCTGGATGAGAGCCAAAGCAGCCCAGACGGCGGCGCTCCACGAACCACGAATGACGTCTTTACGTCCGGCAGCCGAAAGAACCCCGTCTTTACCAGAAGGATCGAGGAACGCGGCGGAGATCAAAAAGCCGATGGTGAGGATCCCGGCAATGTCGGTGAGGATTCGAAGCACCGCGACACCCCAGCTAATCAAAGGGCCGGTGTCGGTGATCCCTACTGGTGCAATTTCGTAAGCACCACCTGTCAATATCAAGCCGATGGCCGTCGCTGCAATTGCAACGGCAATCACAAGTGAACTAAAAATGAGGAATCGCGATCTGGGAACGATCTGCGTTGCTTGGCTTAAGGTTGTTGTCACGTCGAGCGCCTTCGCCAACGGAATAAACCTGCGGCAACCGCTACCAGGGCGAGGAAACCGAGAGCCCAAACCAGCAAAGATCGCGTGGCAGAAGGTGAATCTGAGGAGGTCGATGCGTTATTTGCCGATTCGGCAACCGATTGCTCCAGCGCAGTTTGGTCGGGTTCAACGGTGGGAATATCCACCGTGGTGACGTCTGATTCGGCCATCACCGTTTGTGAATCGGGGTAACTGAAACTAAATGTGCCGGTGATTGGGTGTCCATCTTCGGAAACAATTCGATAGGCAACGACGTAGGTGTCACCGGGGAGGTCGGCCGGCCACAACGCTGTGACCGTGGTCGACGCGCTCTCGGCAACCACACCGGTAACGAGTTCGTCGAGGGAGTTGGTCACCGCGATTTCAGCCATTCCGTCAAGAATGCGGGAATTGAAACTCAGCGTGAGTGACTCGGGCTCGCTTTCCAGAACTGCGCCGTCAACCGGGCTGGTGCCGGTCAGGTCCGCATGCGCCGAGGCCGGGATGGCACCGCCAATGAAACTCACCGAGACCAGGAGTAGTCCAACGAGGAAGGAAACCACTTGAGACACTCTCTGAGGGTACCTCTGTTTGATAAAAGACGAATCCGCGCACTTTGGACCAACCCAAGGTGCGCGGATTCGAGGTTTTCTAGAAGGCAGCTTCAGGAATTTCCATGATGTCACCGGTCGTTGCTTCGGCGATCCCACGCTCTGCCGCGAGTAGTGGAAGGCGGTTGCGGGCGAACCAGCGAGCGCTTTCCACCTTGCCCGTGTAAAAGTCCTTATCGCGATCACTGGGACCGGCGGCAAGGGCGGCCAGCGCGACTTCGGCTTGACGAATCAGTAGCCAACTAATCATGAGGTCACCGGAAGCCATGAGTAAGCGGGTTGAGTTCAGACCGACCTTGTAGATCTCATTGATATCCGTCTGGGAAGCCATCGCCCATTGACCCATGACACCCAAAATTGCTTGAACGTTTTCCAATGCTTGTCCGAGAAGTTCGCGCTCAACAGAGAGCTGACCCGAACCCTCGTCACCCTTGACAGTCTGGGTGATTTCTTGGGCCAGGAAACTAATTGACTTGAACTGGTCCTTCACCATTTTGCGGAAGAAAAAGTCTAGACCTTGAATCGCGGTCGTTCCTTCGTAAAGGGTGTCGATCTTTGCATCACGAATGTACTGCTCGAGTGGGTAATCCTGGAGGTAACCCGAACCGCCGTAGGTTTGCAACCCAACCGCGAGCATTTCATAGGAGCGTTCGGAACCAACGCCTTTAACGATGGGAAGGAGTAGGTCGTTGATGCGAAGTGCCATATCTAAATCGACCGTGGTGTCTCCTGCCTCTCCCATTTCAATGAGGTCTTGCCAGTAGGCGGTGTAGAGCACGAGGGCCCGCATGCCTTCCGAGTAGGACTTCTGCAACATGAGCGAACGGCGAACATCGGGGTGATTCGTAATAACGACGCGTGGTGCGGTCTTGTCCGTCATCTGAGTTAGGTCAGCACCTTGGACTCGTGTCTTTGCGTAGTCCAATGCGTTGAGGTAACCCGTTGACAGAGTGGCAATGGCTTTCGTGCCGACCATCATGCGGGCGTACTCGATCACCTTAAACATCTGCGCAATACCGTTGTGAACGTCACCAACGAGCCAACCAACAGCCGGTTCGTTCTCACCGAAAGTCATTTCGCACGTGGTGGAAACCTTCAGGCCCATCTTCTTTTCAACGTTGGTTGCATAAACTCCGTTTCGCTCACCGAGTTCACCGGTTGCCAGATCAACGTGGAATTTAGGAACAACGAACAGTGAAAGCCCCTTCGTGCCCGGCCCGGCGCCTTCTGGGCGGGCGAGTACCAGGTGCACAATGTTGTCGGCCATGTCGTGCTCGCCACTGGTGATGAAACGCTTGACGCCTTCGATGTGCCAGGAGCCGTCGGCTTGCTCGATGGCCTTGGTGCGACCTACGCCAACGTCAGAACCGGCATCGGGCTCGGTCAAAACCATGGTGGCGCCCCAACGCTTTTCAATCATCAGTTCACCCCAGCGCTTCTGATCCTCATTACCGAGGGCATCAAGGATTGCGGCGAAACCGGGGCCGGACATGAACAGGAAGGCACCGGGGTTGGCGCCGAGTAGCAATTCTGCGGCGGCCCAACGAAGTGAAGGGGGAGCGCCGCTGCCACCGAGGTGCTCGGGAAGATCAAGGCGCCACCATTCGGCGTCCATGAGCGCCTTGTAGCTTTTCTTGAAATCTTCGGGCATGGTGACGGTTTTGGTCGCCGGGTCGTACACGGGCGGGACCCGGTCCGAGGAAACGAACGAGTCGGAAAGAATCCCCGTCGCCAGACGATTCACTTCGTCCAGAACGGCGCGAGCGGTGTCAACATCCATTTCCGCGTACGGGCCTTTGCCCATGCGTTCGCCGGCGCCGAAGACTTCAAAGAGGTTGAACTCCAGGTCGCGCTGATTGCTCTTGTAATGTGTCATTACCACTCCCGTGTGCTGAAATTGGGGCTAAGTTACCCGCCGGTAACAATGATCCCCCCTCGTGGCAACTTTTGCAAGCAGAGACGTTCAATTAAACCGAAATTCTTCGATTTCGCCCCAAATAAGCCGCAGAACCTGACACACTCCCGACACACGTTCACCACGACAAACATTTTCACACCGCCAAGGAGTCCCGATGATCATCTTTAAAAGCCTGCTACCCGACGTTGAGATTCCCAATATCTCGATCACCGAGTTCATCTTGCGCGAGGCGGATCGGGTCCCCGACCGGGACGCTTTAATCGACGGTCCAACCGGGCGCACCTATACATACGGTCAACTCAAAGGGATGATCTATTCATTTGCTGGCGGTCTTGCCGCAAAGGGTCTGGGCAAAGGCGACACGATCGCATTGATGGCGCCGAATATTCCCGAGTTCGCCATCGTGTTCCACGGCGCCGCTGTTGCCGGAGTCGCCGTGAGCACGATTAATCCAACGTACACGGCGGATGAAATTAAGTTTCAAATCAACGACTCGGAAGCAAAACTGCTCGTGACAATCGGAATGTTTTTGGAAACCTCACAGTCGGCGATCGAGGGAACAGCGGTCTCCGAGATCGTAATAATTGGCGATGCACCAGAGGGAACAACACCTTTCACCTCACTATTCGGTAATCCGATTACGCAGGTCGCCATTGACCCGAAGGAACAAATTGTTGTTCTGCCTTACTCTTCGGGGACAACAGGGTTTCCCAAAGGTGTCATGCTCACCCATCACAATCTTGTTGCAAACTTGATGCAGGTGGAAGACGCCCTTGAAGTTGAAGACGGTGAAATAGTCCTTGCGGTTCTTCCGTTTTTTCATATTTACGGAATGCAAGTTCTCATGAACGAATTTCTGTCCCGCGGAGCAACAATTGTCACTGTACCGCGTTTTGATTTGGAACAATCACTGTCAATTATTCAAGACCGCAAGATCACTCGCTTCTTTGTTGTCCCACCGATTGTTCTCGCCCTTGCCAAGCATCCACTCATTGACCAGTACGACCTCAGTAGTTTGAAGCAAGTTTTTTCCGGCGCGGCGCCACTCGGCGCTGAACTCGGTGAAGAAGCAGCCGCACGCATCGATTGTGTTGTTGTGCAAGGTTTCGGCATGACCGAGCTCTCCCCCGTGAGTCACATCTCACTTGAAGGCCGATCAAAACCAGGTACGGTCGGACTCACCGCACCGAACACCGAGATCCGAATTGTTGACCCCGAAACTGGTGAGGATCAAGACGTTGACGGGGTCGGCGAACTCTGGGTCCGCGGCCCGCAGGTGATGAAGGGTTATCTCAATAACCCCAGCGCGACCGAGATCACGATAGATCCAGATGGTTGGCTCAAGTCCGGAGACATCGCATCAATTGATTCCGAAGGATTCGTGTCAATTGTTGATCGGCTCAAAGAACTCATCAAATACAAGGGTTTCCAGATTGCCCCGGCCGAATTGGAAGCATTCCTGCTCACCCACCCGGCAATCGCAGACGCCGCCGTCATTGGTATTCCCGACACCGAGGCCGGCGAACTCCCACGCGCCTTTGTCGTGGTGAAGCCAGGTCAGGAATTAAGCGCCGAAGACATCACGGCTTTCATGGAAGGCCATGTCTCCACCTACAAGGTGATTCACGATATTGTTTTCATCGACGCGGTCCCTAAGAGCGCCTCGGGCAAGATCCTGCGACGGATGCTCAGGGATTAAATAGCTCCCCCGAGTCAACGGGCCAGCCCAATATTGGAAAACCGGGTACAGAATCGTTGTGAAACCGGGTACAGAATCGTTGTAAAACCGGGTACAGAATCGTTGTAAAACCAGGACCGTGATCTTGATCAGACTCGATCGGCCCCAGTGCAACTATGCTCATTGACATGTTAGAAATCCAACGCTCACTTGTAGATTCCATCGTGGCCCATGCACGAGCAGATCACCCCGATGAGGCGTGCGGGGTACTCGCCGGACCGGTTGGCTTTGACCGGCCGGAACGGTTTATTCCGATGGTGAATGCGGTGCGGTGCCCGACCCTGTACGAGTTCGACTCTAAGGATCTACTTCACCTGTACCGAGAGATGGACGACCGTGATGAAATCCCGGTTGTGATTTACCACTCGCACCCGGCGACGCAGGCGTATCCCTCGCGCACCGACATCACCCAGGCATCCGAGCCCGACTCCCACTACGTTCTAGTTTCCATCCGAGAGACCGGCCCCAACGAGGGGCCGTATGAATTTCGTTCCTTTCGAATCGTTGAGGGCGAGGTCACCGAGGAGGCGATCTCGATCCTTGAGTGACATACTCGGAACACCCATTCACCCCGTCCAGAATGAGAGTGCTTGATCATGTCCATTGAACTTCGCATCCCCACAATCCTTCGCCCGTTCACATCGGGTGAGAAATTAGTGACCGCGAATGGGGACACTCTTCAAGCCGTCCTCGCCGACCTTGAGCTCAATCACCCGGGAATTGGCGAGCGAATACTCGATGAAAATGGACTACTTCGATTCATCAATGTCTATGTCAACGACGAAGATGTTCGCTTTCTTGCCGGCCTGTCGACCCCCATCTCCGAAAACGACTCGATCACGATCCTGCCCGCAGTCGCTGGCGGCTAGTCGTTCATGCGCTTTGACTCCCTGCTCGACTCTGTTGGGCACACCCCACTCGTTGGTTTGCCGCGGCTATCACCGTCGGCCGATGTTCGACTTTGGGCCAAACTCGAGGACCGGAATCCGACCGGTTCGGTCAAAGATCGGGCGGCTCTCGCTATGGTCTTGGACGCCGAAACAAGGGGCGTGCTTACGCCGGGGGCAACACTGTTAGAACCGACTTCGGGTAATACTGGAATCTCGCTCGCCATGGTTGCCAAGCAGCGGGGCTACCAGTTGGTGTGTGTCATGCCCGAGAACACTTCCGCAGAGCGAGCCCAATTGTTGGCGATCTGGGGCGCGAAAATTATTTACTCCCCGGCCGCTGGTGGTTCGAATGAAGCCGTGCGGGTTGCTAAAGAAATAGCCAACGAGAACCCTGATTGGGTGATGCTCTACCAGTACGGCAATGCGGCGAATGCCCTGGCGCATTACGAAAATACCGGTCCTGAGTTATTGGCTGACCTGCCGTCAATCACCCACTTCGTTGCGGGTTTAGGAACCACGGGCACGTTGATGGGCGTTGGGCGGTTTTTTCGCGAACACAAACCGGGCGTTGCAATTGTCGCTGCCGAACCACGCTACGGGGAGCTCGTCTACGGGCTACGCAACATTGATGAAGGTTTCATTCCTGAGCTCTACGACGAAACTTTGCTGACCACCCGATTCTCGGTGGGTCCCAGTGATGCGGTGAAGCGGACACGAGAGTTACTCGAACTTGAGGGGATTTTCGCCGGGGTCTCGACCGGGGCCATTCTGCATGCGGCCCTGGGCCTCGCAGCCAAAGCCGTGGCGGCTGGGGAGTCCGCAGATATCGCGTTCATCGTGTGTGATGGAGGCTGGAAGTATCTGTCGACCGGCGCTTACGAGGGCACACTCGACGAAGCCGAAGACGCCCTCGACGGCCAGTTGTGGGCGTAATGACCGCACAACCTAAGGTCGAATTTAAATCCAGTGAGATGTAATGTCCGAAGATCGACTCGGGCATGCCACTACCCCATCGTGAAGCCTTTCCTTAACAGCGGGGACTGGCATGAGAAACCTTACTCACGAGAAGTTATGGTAAGGTTTAATCACTAAACTAAACTATGGCGGGAGGAGTGGAAGGGCTATGCGTGGTTCACTTGAACGACATACGTGGTTACATGACCCTGGCTTGTACGCGCCGCCAGCCTTCCGGCGGGCATGCCACTATGACGCATTCATCCCGGCGTCGTTGGTTGGATTCTCAGAGCCGTTCCCGAGCAACCTAGTCGGAGCGGTCTCCGACGCGCAAACGGCGATCAACAGATTAAATTCTGTATCCGGTCCCACTCTGGTACCCCTGGCACGACTCCTTTTACGAACCGAGTCAATCGGGTCGTCGAAGGTTGAAGGTCTGCAACTCAACGCACGCGACCTGGCAAGGGCAGAAGCACGTCTTGAGACTGGCCGCAAGGCGAGTCAGACGGCTGCTGAGATCGTGGCAAATATTGACGCCATGGAATTGGCTATCCACCATGCGAGCGCTGCGGCAGTTGTCACCGTCGACGAAATCATCAGCATCCACAAGTCGCTGATGGCGTCAGCGCCTAACAGCGGTATCGCCGGCATTATTCGAACGGAGCAGAACTGGATTGGCGGCAATAACTACAACCCGTGCGGCGCCGACTTTGTCCCACCGCCACCGGAACACGTACGACCTTTACTCGATGACCTCTGCCAAGTAATAGACGACACTGATCTCCCGCCAATTGTTCAAGCAGGCCTTGTCCACGCGCAATTTGAGGCGATCCACCCTTTTGACGACGGCAACGGTCGCACTGGTCGTGCGCTGATACATGTCGTGCTGCGTCGGCGTGGACTTACACCCCACTATGTGCCACCCATCAGCGTCGTCCTCGCATCACGCAAGGACGAGTACATTGCGGGACTGAAAGCGTTTACCCAGAGTGACGTCCCCGCATGGCTCACGATGTTCGCGGTTGCGGCGACTCAATCGGCGATCCTCGCTGACTCGTACCTTATAAAAGTTGAGGAACTCCAAAAGTCGTGGCGTGCAAAACTGCGTGCCGGACCCAACCCGCGCCAGGATTCGGTTGCGTGGAAACTAATTGATATTCTTCCGGCCCATCCGATGATCACTGTTCCCGTGGCAGTCACTGCGACGGGAAGGAGTAAGTCGGTTGTCGGTGAAGCGTTCAGCCAGCTCGAAAAATGCGGAGTCGTGATTCGATCATCCCCGGGCGATCGCAACCGCATGTGGGAGGCAACCCAATTGTTCGACCTGATAACTAACCTCGAGGCGGCGCTCCCGGCCGGGTAGCAGAACTCTCGAGTGAGTGTCGAAAAGTTAACGGTAAGGATATGACCTCGACGCGCAAAGCGCGCATCTGTGAACCAGTTACAATGAAAATGTCCCAAAAGAAACATCTAACTTTCGCCTTGGAGGCAATTGTGAGCCTACCGCCACTGGTTGAGCCCGCCGCAGAACTCAGCGTCGATGAAGTTCGCCGCTATAGCCGACATTTGATCATCCCCGACGTTGGGATGGCCGGCCAAAAAAGACTGAAGAACGCCAGAGTTTTGTGCGTCGGTGCCGGCGGATTGGGCAGTCCGGCGCTGATGTATTTGGCTGCGGCCGGTGTGGGAACGCTGGGCATTGCCGAGTTCGACACGGTTGATGAGTCAAACCTTCAGCGTCAGATCATTCATAGTCAAAAAGACATCGGCCGTTCCAAGGCGGAAAGTGCCCGCGACAGCGTTCTTGAGATCAACCCTTATGTCAACGTGGTGTTGCACGAGGTGCGGCTTGATTCGTCCAATGTCATGGAGATCTTCGCCGACTACGACTTGATCGTTGACGGCACCGATAATTTCGCGACCCGCTATCTCGTTAACGACGCGTGCGTACTGCTGGAAAAGCCGTATGTGTGGGGCTCGATTTACCGTTTCGACGGCCAAGCCAGCGTGTTCTGGGCGGAGTACGGTCCGTGTTACCGCTGCCTGTACCCCGAGCCACCACCTCCCGGGATGGTGCCAAGTTGCGCTGAAGGCGGCGTTCTTGGAGTGCTGTGTGGGTCGATCGGTTCGATCCAGGTCACCGAGGCGATCAAGCTACTCGCCGGAATTGGTGACCCATTAATCGGTCGGTTAATGATTTACGACGCATTAGAGATGTCCTACCACCAGGTCAAAATCAACAAGGACCCCAACTGCGCCGTGTGTGGGGTGAACCCGACCGTCACCGAGTTGATCGACTACGAAGCTTTTTGTGGATCGATCTCACTTGAGGCAGCTGAAGCAGCGAAGGACTCGACCATCTCGGTTCGCGAGCTCAAGACCATGCTCGACGCACGGGATCGTGGTGAAGACGACTTCGTCCTCATTGACGTGCGCGAACCGGGCGAGTTCGAGATCGTCCAGATCCCAGGAGCGATCCTGATTCCTAAGGGCGAGTTTATGAACGGGTCGGCCCTTGCCGGCCTGCCGACCGACAAGCGCATCGTGTTGCATTGCAAGGTGGGTGGACGCTCGGCTGAAGCATTGGCGGTTGTCAAAGGTGCGGGCTTTAGTGACGCCGTCCACGTTGGCGGCGGAGTGCTCGCGTGGGTGAACCAGATTGAGCCGGATAAGCCCACCTACTGACCCCCACCGAATTTAACCGCAGTGATTAACCGCAGTGATTAACCGCAACGATTGTGCGTGAGGGAAATATTCGGGTCGGGGTCCCGCGAACAAGGTCGAGAGGCCAGAATGGGCACTATGTCTTCGGCGCCAACCTCCTCTGACGCCGGTGAATGGCTGACCTCTAAAACCCCGATTGCACCACCGAGTTCACTCGACCCAAAGCCAAGATTTCTGTCCTATGCAGCGCTGGTGACCGGGGTTTGGTCGGGCCTGATCTCGCTCGTGGTTTTTGCAATAGCGCGCCTCTTCGGCGTCCCCATGGACGTTGTACTCGAGGGAACAACCATTCATGTCTTTTGGTTCGCCGTGTTGCTCGTGCCCGTCGCGGCGGCACAGATCGGCGCAATGGCTTCGCTGCTACTTCGAGGCATTTCCCACGCTCAAAGGATCGTATTTTGGATCGGGACCGTAATTGCCGTTGTGTCAATTGCGACCCCTTTTATCACGGCAACGTTGGTTTCCACCGCGATTGTTTTGGCGATCATGCACGCAATTACGTGGGGTCTGGTCGTTCCGCAGATTGCCCGGATCATTGGGGACACCGAACCAAATGCGCGTATTGATCGGCCGCTTCTGTGACTAAAGCAAATGTGAAGGGCAGGTCACTGCCCATTGCAATGATCGTAGCCATGCGCCCGCGTCAATGGGCGAAGAATGTATTGGTTTTCGCAGCTCCACTCGCCGCAGGTCAACTTTTCCAAGCGGATATTTTCTGGCCCAGTATTGGTGCATTCGTAATGTTTTGTTTGATTTCAAGCGCCACCTACCTAGTTAATGACACTAAAGACCGCGATAGTGACCGCGAACATCCAACCAAATACAAGCGACCAATCGCTGCCGGTGAAATTCCTGTTCCCCTCGCGATCTCACTCGCGGCAGTGCTCGCCGTCGTCTCACTCGCAGGCTCGTTCCTCATTGCGCCCGCATTGGCCGGCGTGGTGCTCGCATACGCAATATTTACCCTGAGTTACTCCCTGCTGCTCAAACACGAGCCGGTCATTGAACTTGTATTACTCGCCATGGGATTCCTCCTTCGGGCCGTCGCCGGTGGCGCCGCATCTGGTCTTCCCATCTCACAGTGGTTTCTGATCGTTGCTGGTTTCGGTTCGCTGTTCATGGCAGCGGGTAAGCGTTACAGCGAACTCAAGCGTGAGGAAATCGCTGGTTCCCCATCACCAAATCGGCGCAAGTCACTCGATGGGTATTCACTCGGCTACCTGCGCTTCGTGTGGGGTACTGCTGCCGCAGTCACAATCATGGGCTACTCGCTGTGGTCATTTGACGTGGCGCAAACACCGTCGTCGTTGCCATGGGCGGAGTGGAGTCTTCTGCCGTTCGTGATGGCAATATTGCGGTACGGAATTGTGATTGACCGAGGGGATGCTGAAGCACCTGAGGACGCCGTCATCGCGGACAAATCACTATTATTTTTAGGCGCCTTGTGGCTAATTCTTTTCGCTCTGGGAGCATTGGGGGCATGAGTGGAGCGGTAGCGGCACAACTTTCCGGTTGGGGTCGGACCATGCCCACGGTAGCCCAACTTGTTAATGCCCATTCGCCCACGCAAATAGCAGAGTTGATTCGGCAAGCAGATTCACGCGGAGTACTGGCACGAGGTCTCGGGCGCTCCTACGGTGACGCAGCGCAATCAGGCGGCGCGACCGTGATTGACATGACCACCATGACCGGATTTAGGCTCGACGCCGACACTATGACCGTTACCGCGGACGCTGGCGCCAGCATTGACGAAATCTTGCGAAAGATTGTTCCCAGGGGATTCTTTGTTCCCGTTTCCGCCGGCACTCGAATCATTACCGTTGGCGGCGCGATCGCCGCTGACATTCACGGAAAGAATCATCACCGCGACGGAAGTTTCGGAGCGCACGTCGTTGAGTTGACACTCATTGATGGCCTCGGGGTGACGCAAACGCTCACGCCCAAAGATTCAAAGTTCTGGGCAACGATTGGTGGCATGGGCTTAACCGGTGTGATCACAAGTGCAACATTCACCGTGATTCCAATTCAAAGCTCTTACATCACGGTCGACACGGAACGTGGCAAAGATCTTGATTCGGTAATGTCTTCAATGCTCGAACGCGACCATGAATATCGATACACAGTTGCCTGGATCGACAGTGTTTCTGCAACAGGTCGCGGTGTAATCACCCGTGGCGATCACGCAACGCTAGATCAATGCCAAGTGGATGGAATCAAAAACCCCGAAAGTTACAATCCAAAAAATATTGCGACCGCACCAGGAATCGTCCCAACGGGTGCCCTTAATAAGTGGACCGTTCAGGCGTTCAATGAAGGCTGGTTCCGCAAGCATCCGAAGCAGCGAGTTGGTGAACTACAACGAATCGGTGCTTTCTTCCACCCACTCGACGGTGTCCAAGAATGGAACCGGGTCTACGGACCGCGTGGTTTCCTGCAGTACCAATTCCAAGTACCCGACTCCGCCGGTGATCTTGTTGCCACCGCGTTGGGCAAGTTACGTGAAATAGGTGCACCCAGTTTTCTCACGGTGCTGAAACGTTTCGGTCCGGGTAACCGCGGTCCACTCTCATTCCCGCAGTCAGGTTGGACCCTGGCAGCGGATCTTCCTGCCGGAATCCCAGGCCTTGGTCGCACACTTGACCAACTCGACGAATTGATTAGTACGCAACGTGGAAGGCTTTACCTGGCGAAGGATTCACGTCAATCGCCGGCAAATTTTGCCAACACTTACCCGCGCCTTGATGAATGGCGTGGAATTCGTGACACCATGGACCCGAACCATGTTTTTGCATCCGATCTGTCCCGTCGACTGGAAATTTGAAAGGCCCACAACATGCTCGATGCGCTCGGTGAACCACAGTCCGTTCTCGTTCTCGGTGGAACAAGTGAAATTGCGCTCGCCACCATCAAGGAGATGCCACGACACCGACTGCGCCGAGTCCTGCTAGCCGGCCGTCCCTCAGAGTCACTTGATGCAGCAGTGGCGCAACTGCAAGCACTAAATATTGCAGGAGTTGAGTCCATTGAATTTGACGCAAAAGACACCAACTCCCACGGCGCGATCATTGACGCAGCATTCGACGGTTCTGATATTGACGTTGTGATTCTGGCCTTCGGTGTCCTCGGTGACCAAATGACCGCAGAGGAAGACCCCAGTCATGCGGTTGAAATTGCAACCGTTAACTACACGGGTTCGGTGAGCGCGGGACTACACGTTGCCCGCAGATTAAAAAACCAAGGACACGGAACACTTGTCGTTCTCTCTAGTGTTGCTGGGGACCGTGCTCGTCGCTCCAACTACGTTTATGGTTCGACCAAGGCAGGGCTGGACGCATTTGCCCAAGGCCTTGACGCGGCCCTGGAAAAAACTGGCGCCCACGTGCTGATTGTTCGACCTGGATTTGTCCGGACCCGCATGACGAGTCACCTGCCAGAGGCGCCCATGACCACGAACCCCGAAGATGTCGCCAAAATAATTGTGTCGGCGTTGAAAAAAGGTAAAAGTACCGTCTATGCCCCCGGGCCACTGCGCTTTGTCATGGCTGGACTGAAGGCACTACCAAAGCCACTGTTTCGTAAACTCCCCAGTTAGCAAGCCAACCAGTTAGCTTCGGTCGAAAACTTGACCGAGGGTTTGACCGCCATCAACAACGAACTCTGAACCGGTTGAGTAACTCGCGTCACTCACCAAATACAGCATCAACTTCGCCACTTCTTCACTCTGACCAACTCGTGGGATTGCCTGTCGTTTAAAGCTGATGGGCAGGCCCGCTGCCATGTCGGTCTCAATGATGCCGGGGTGAATTGATACCACCCGAATATTGAACCGGCCAAGGTCAAGTGCTGCTGATTTTGTCAGACCGCGTACCCCCCATTTACTGGCGACGTAGGCCGACATGTCGCCGTAGCCGACGAGTCCAGCGGTGGATGAGATGTTGACAATCACACCGGAGCCGGCTTTTTTCATGGACTCGGCGCAGTAGTGAATCCCCAGGAAAGTTCCGGTGAGGTTAACCCCAATAATTCGGTTCCATTCATCAAGTTCGGTTTTGTCAACACGCCCGAGCCCAACGACACCCGCGTTGTTAATCAAAATATCAATCGGGCCGAACGTTGACTCAGTTGCAGTGACCGCGGCCCTCCAGTCGCTTTCACTCGTCACGTCAAGGTGCAAGTACGTTCCGCCAACCTGCTCGGCTACGGCCGCACCTTCAGCATCGAGTACATCACACACAACAACGGAGGCACCTTGTGAAGTTAAGGCAGCGCAGTGCGCCGCACCCATTCCTCGAGCGCCACCGGTCACCAGTGCGACTTTGCCTGAAAGTGACAATTCCCCGTCAAGCTTTGACACGTAGAACTCCTTGTAGTTCGGTTGCGGTGAAAGGAGCGATCTGGACCGATCCGGTGGCAAAACGATACAGGGCAACGGAGAAAATTGCTCGCAACGTATTGCCAATCAACAAACCAATGAGAAGAAGAACAGCACCAAGTCCAAGAAGGCCACCACCAATTGCAACACCGGAACCCTCACCGGAAAGCATGACCACTCCAATGACGATCAACGCGACGGCGGGCAGAACAATCAAAGCAACACTTGCACCAATGCGAATCCCACCGGTGACCTGGGTTCCCCACTTTTCTTTCACGAGTTTGGCAGATTCTTTAATTGCCGCGATTGCATTTGAGTCATGGAACATGATGTACGGGGTCACAAAGAATGTGACAATCGACCACGCCGCGGCACCAATTGCTGCAAAGATGCTGCTGGCAATTCCAGCGGCACCATTGTTATTACCCCGCAACGCTGCAAAAACAGCGTTAACCGCAGCGCGAATGATCGCCCAAGCAAAAAGTGGCACGAGTTTGCCAAATGCTTTGCCGAATCCGTAACCAACGGATGCGTCCTTGCCAGCGAGCTCAGCATCGGCCGCGCTCACCAATGCAGCACCCGAGAGCGTGAATGCGTAGTTCACAAACACCAGAGCAAGTGCGACGAGAATAAAACCGAAGAGTTGTGAGTCGTTCGCGAACAGCACCGCGGCAGGAACTCCGAACACCGCGGCCGGTATCAAGGCTAAGACCAGGCCCAGAACAGGAAACCATAGAAAATATTTATTCTGTCGAAGAAGTGACCAACACTTTTTACTTAACGTACGGCCTTCGGCCCATTTACCCATAGGAAAAACCTATCGACTGACGCTGGCAAAAGCGATCATCATTGAGTCGGCAGCAAATCAAATGTGTAGTTAATCGCTGTTGCCAGCTCATACTCCTGTTTGGTTGTGCGAAAACCCAATAAACGTCGGATTCGATCCCGACCCTTGGAGGCGCTGCAGGTGCCGTTTATACGCGGCTTTCCATGGATAACGAGAATAACAACAAAACAGATAAATTCCAATTATTGTAAGGAAATAACCGTTCGCGGAGGTGCTAGGTCCTGCCGGGTGTCTGCCCGGACTGTGTCAAGGGTGGTTGAGTCGCGATCCACTCAACGTTCAGGTTAATTTGCTCTCAATGTCGTCGTGTAAAAAGTGGCGCGTAATGGCCAACGATTATTTTTCCTAGACACTTCTGTCCCCTACGTTTCTCCCTTGCCTCCTTTGTCCCTAGTCTGCCGGGCGGGGCGGTCCACCTCTTTCGATTGTTTGCCGTGTATTAGTGCAGTGGGAAATGGCTGAAGCTTTTCAAGCGGCGCTCCAGTACTGAACGACTATTCGGAGGCGAAACGCCATGCACGGTTACAGCGCAACACACCCAAATGCTGTGGATTTGGGCTCAGTACCATCGTGACAACTGCCCTATGTGCAGAAATTAATGTTCTGAAATAACGGCTTTGGGCGGACTAACAGGAACAACCGATAAGTCACCCCACGATGTAAAACCTCGCGGGGACGAATAGAAAAACGGCGCGTAACCAGCCAGGAATGAAGAAGACCAGCCGAGGCAGTTTCCCGTTAGGGGTTTTTGACTCTCAAACGTGCCGGTCAGCAATAACCAAACTCGCTAAAGGTGCGGGAGCGGGCGACGGGAATCGAACCCGCATATCTAGCTTGGGAAGCTAGCGCTCTACCACTGAGCTACGCCCGCGTGCCATCGGAATTTTAGTTTCTCCGGGATGGGCGCCGTGCGGTTGGGTCGGTCTGGTTCTAGTCTTTGGTAATGGAGCAACGAAATGTGCACGGTGAATCCCTAGAAGTCTGCAGTATTGAGCCACTGACCGGCTTCTTTAGAGACGGTTACACGAATACAAGTGCCGATGATTTTGGTTCGCATACGGTCTGCGCGGTCGTTAGCGCTGAGTTTTTAGAACACCAGCGTTCGGTGGGCAATGATCTGATCACACCCATGCCGCAATACGGGTTTCCCGGCTTGGTTCCAGGAGACCGCTGGGGAGTGTGCGCGGGGCGCTGGCTGCAGTCCTACGAAGCGGGCGTCAAGGCGCCGGTTATCTTGGCCGCAACGAATGAAGCGGCCCTCGAGGCCGTTCCCCTTGCCGCGATGGAGGAATGCGCTGCTGACATCCCACCAGATCTTTCAAGCTTGATCGAGTAGTCGCCCGGTGAACCTAGTTTGTAACTGACTTGGCATCTGTCTCCCATTTGATTGGCTTTACTCGCCGGAGGTTGACGTGCTTCCGGGCTTGCCGAAGGTCATAGGCTTCTTGCATCGCCAACCAACTTTCAGGAGTGCGCCCGAGCGCTTTAGACAATCGGAGCGCCACCTCGGGTATCACGCGGCTGGTTCCCTTCAGAATGCGACTCAGTGTGGAACTGGCAACATCCAAATTTTGTGCGAGTTCGCGCCCTTTAACGCCGTTGGGCTCCAAGTACACGTCGAAAATAAATTCGCCAGGATGAGTTGGGTTGTGCTTCGGTGGCATCCCATCTTCCATTTTCCGTTTGCTGGGTTCGAAACTGTTTGAACTTTGGGCCTAGCGGGGTTGATTACTTCCTTATGTCTTATGTTGCGCAACGCGTAATCATGTATTTGACATAAATAGTCGTATATGCGACTATTTATGCATTATGGTCATTGATTCGGTAATAACGAGTACTGAGGCAAGTCGCATCCTTGGAGTAAGTGTGCGTCAAGTGCAGCGACTAGTTGCTCTGGGCGAATTGATCCAATCCGGTCAGGTTGGTCGTAATACGCTGATTGATCCTTCATCTGTCCATCGATTGAAAGCGCTGAATGTCCGTGCAGGTCGACCTTGGACAGCTACCAAAATTCATGGAGCGATTGATCTCCTAACCAATGGCCGGACGGATGAATTAGAAGCGGCTGAGTTATCTCGCATGCGTAACAGATTGCGCAATTGCACCGTTGAAGATCTGGTTCGCGCTACCAGGCATCGTGCGAAAGTGAGTCGATACCGGGCTTCACCATCATTTATCGAGCGACTTTCTCTCGAAGTCGTGACTACGGGAACCACTTCAATTGATGTGAGCGCCAAACTGGCTCAAGTTTTTGGCTTAACCAGGAGTACTCAAAAATCTGTTGACGGTTATGCCACAGCCGCACAGGTGAATCGACTAATCCGAGGGTACAAACTCGCGCCAGACCCAGTGGGCAATGTGACTTTACGAGTCACCGAACTTCAATCATTGTTCGAGGGAGGGAACGAAGTTGTAATTGCATTAGATCTCACCGATTCCTTAGACAGTCGGGAGCGAAATGCTGGACTGGACTTCTTGACTGCACGATTGACGAACTTCACATGTTAGAGGATCAGTATGCAATTAAACTCGAGGCTCCAGCTGGTGGATGGTTTCACCCTTGGCCCAATGTCTTTGAATTGGCTGCAGTGCTACCCGTAGGTAATTGGATGTTGATAGGTGGGCTCATGGTTCACGCGCACGCATACTCGCATGGCATAGATGTCATTCGACCGACAGACGACCTCGACATTCTATTAAATATTGAATTGTCAGGAGCAATTGTAAGCCAAGCAAATACTGGAATGGTTGCCTTGGAATATATTTTGCAGGAACCCTTGGACGCTCGTCGCAAATCAAGCGTTCACTATCGCTATGCCAGACGGAAATTGGGAAGCACTCATCGCGTAGATGTAATGATCGCTGATCATCTTCCTTCGAATAAGCAACAAAGACTTCAGGGTCGCCCAATGTTTGAAGTAACAGGTGGAAGTCGGGCTCTGAATCGACCATTGAAATTTCTCATGGATAATGAGGAGGGTAGTTACATCCCTTTGTTAATGCCTGACGAGTTAGGCGCTTTGATTCTAAAAAGCGCTGCCTACACGGCTGATCGTCGCGATCCAGAGCGCCACCTACAAGATGCCGCGGTGCTCGCAGCATGCATAACAGATCACGAGGTGCTGATCGAAGAATTGCGTGGGAGTGACCGCAAACGTCTGCGAAAGCTAGCAAACGTTTTGGACGACTCACGTCATCCAGCTTGGCTGCTCTTGACACCGGAACACAGATTGGCAGGTCAAGACACCCTTCGTATTTTGACTTCGTGAATCAACACCTGATCCTTGATCTTTCAGGGTTGGTTGAGTAGTCGCCCGTAGCGGTGCATTGTCCGGGAAATTGCCTGTTCCTTGATCCAGTGCGTGAGTTCGAGACGACCGCTTCCGGTTACGGGAGCCGTGTCAACGGTGATACCAGATGCATGGGCCAGTGAAAGCAGTTCGTCAGTTGTCGGCGCAAGAACACGTAAGCGCACGTCTCCACTTGATCGCTGCATTCGGTTGCCAAGGGCCGCTTCGGACTCGTCACTGCGAACGGAGATTTCAAGCGGAACTCCGGTGAGTGCTGATGCTGTACGCATCAAATCGATTTCAGGAGCCGTCGGATCACTGCATCGAACGAATACTTTGTCAATCGGGAAGTAACGCAAAATATTTGCTTCGCTCTTAAGGCCGGTTGGGTCATGTTCCTGGGTGAAATAACTATTCCATTGATCCTTGTAGTCGGCTATTGCTGCATCAATGTTGATGTTTTGTTCGGTCCAGTTTCCATAACCGGAAAGATGATTGGGGCCACCGGGCTTGAGGCCTGGGCCGATGCTGGATTTCTTCCAACCACCGAATGGTTGACGTTGAACGATAGCTCCGGTGATATGACGGTTGACGTAGGCGTTACCAACCTGCACGTTGGCAAGCCAGTACTCGATCTCCTTGGGATCAAGAGACTGAATACCACCGGTGAGTCCGTATTCGGTTGCGTTCTGAAGTTGGAGCGCCTGAGTGAGGTCGTTGGCTCGCATGAGTCCAAGGACCGGACCGAAACATTCGGTGAGGTGGAACCAAGAGTTTGGCCTTACACCCTTACGGACCCCTGGTGTGAAGGTCGTTTGATTGATTTTGATTGGTTCGACCAGCCACGCCTCACCTTGCTCAAGTGTGGTGAGTGCCCGAAGTAGGTTGCCGGTTGGCGAATTGATTACCGGTCCGACAATGTTGTTGAAGTCGGTTGCCTCACCAACAGCGAGGGAACGAACCGCGTCCGCTAAACGGATGTGAAAGCTTGGATCGTCGTAGACACTGGCCTCAATGATCGCCAAGCTGGCTGCAGAACATTTTTGCCCAGCGTGACCAAACGCCGACTTGACCAATTCCTTGATCGCTTGATCAATGTCGGCAGCCGCTGTGATCACCATGGCGTTTTTGCCACTGGTTTCGGCATTGAGGTGCATGGACGGCTTCCAACTCTGGAACATGTGAGCCGTGTCAATGGAGCCGGTGAGCATGACCATGTCAACACCCGGGTGGGTGACAAGGTGGGTTCCCACTTCATTGTCGGGAGTGCATGCAAGTTGTACGAGATTTAGCGGCACACCAGCCTCGTGTAATTGGTCAACTAGTGCAGCAGCAATGGCGCGGGCTTCGGGTGCCGGTTTAAGAATTGCTGCACTACCCGCGGCAATCGCGCTGACGAGTCCGTTGGTGGGAATTGCTGCCGGGAAGTTCCACGGCCCAGCAACAAGGACCAAGCGGTGAGGTTTCCACGTGAGACCTTGTGAAATGAACGCTTCATGCGCGAGGGTTGAATGCGCCGCGTAGTTTGCAAAGTCAATTGCTTCGGAGATTTCAGGGTCACCCTCACGAGCAGTTTTACCAACGCTTTCAGCCATGATCACCAGGGTTTCACCGCGGCGTGCTTCCATCACCTCGGCGACTTGAGCTAGAACGACCCGGCGGGTGGCCCAAGAGGTGTGTGACCATTCGATTTGAGCAGCGTGTGCTCGTTCGACGATTTGGTCAATCTCTGAAATCGAGTCGATGACCTCTGGCTCAGAAACTTTAGTTCCCTTGAATGCCTGTGTGACCCACTCGCGGTTGGGTGGCAATGTGAAGTCAGTGTCAACACTGGGGTGAAAACTCCCATCAACGGCATAGCGAATTATTTCGTTATTGCGATTCTGGATTCGCCTAGACGTGCGGGCAACCGTGTGACGTTCGTGCACGGAGTTGCGGAACCACTCCGACTGGCGATCCCATTCGGGTGAGCCGGGTGTGATGTCAAATAATGCGCGCAGGAAGTTTTCGGGTGAAGAGTTCTCGTCGAGTCGACGTGAGAGGTAGGCGATCGAAGCATCACGGTCTTCCTTGGCGACAACGGGTGAGTAAAGGAGAAGTTCACCAGCATCATTTCGCACCGCGCGTGATTGTGGTGGTGCCATACCTTCCAGCATTTCAATTTCCATGATGTCGTGGGCGTCGAGTAAATCACGAATTGTTAGGGCCCAAGCAACTTCAAAAAGATTGTGACTGGCAATACCAAGACGCACGGCGCCCGGGTCTGCCTTCGCAAGTGCTGTATCCAGCATCGCTTTGTAGGAAGCATCAACATCATGCTTGGTCGGGTAGGGCGCTTGCGGCCAATCGTGCAGCTCTGCTTCGACCGATTCCATTGCCAGGTTCGCCCCTTTAACCAGCCGAATCTTGATCGGAGCCCCACCATCACGAAAACGTTCGTTGGCCCAGTCAATGAGCGTGAGCAGTGCCTCATGGCTATCAGGGATGTAAGCCTGCAAGACAATGCCGGCGCGCAGTTGCACAAATTCTGGCTTGGAGAGGACCTGCATGAATGATTCAACCGATAGTTCTAGGTCCCGGAACTCTTCCATGTCAAGGTTGACGAATGTAGGTGGCGTTGTTGACGCGGCCGCCCGGTACAGATCGGTGAGTCGCTCATCAATTCGCTCGAGTGATTCTTTTTTGGCGAGTACGTCAAGGTTCGCGCACACGGCCGAGATTTTCACCGACACGTAGTTGACATCGGGACGCAAAATGCGGCTGCGCACCGAGTCGGTTCGTTTCGTTGCTTCGTCATCACCCAAAATCGCTTCACCCAAAACGTTAATATTGAGATTGAAGCCATCTGTCTTTCTGCTCTTCATATATTTACTGAAAGCAGGGTCTTCTGACGGAAGAATTACCCCGGCCGTGTCTTTCGCGATTCGCCAGTTAACGGCTTTCTCGGTGATTCCCGGAATTAGGGGTGCAACTTTTCCTAGTGTTGCAAGACCAAAGCGATCAAACCAACCGAGGGATGCCGGCACCCCAACGGCGGTGAGATCATGCAACCTACGGGCTGAACGCTTGGCCTTTCGAATCCGTAGAACCTGATCGGTCAAATCTAGGAGTAGATCGCGGCCAGCCGAATCAGCGAGTAGCGTGGACAGCCGAGTCGCCGAGGCCGCCTCTTTGCGGGATGTGTCGGCCAAGGACGCTTCCAAAAGAGCCAATGCGCGTGCCTGGGCTAGGTCAATCAGTTCAGCGTCGCTGGGCAACTCGCTCACAGGTCTCATGCTCTCATTGAAGTGGTCAACACTAGCCGGTGTCTTGTGCAAGAGTACGCATGTGGATGTCGAATTAATACAAAACCAATCAGTGGTGCTGTTTCGGCAATTAGTTGACGGAGTACCCCAGGTCATGGGTTCGATCAAGGACCTAAAAGACCGCCACGTCTACGCCAACGAGGGGTTTTGTGCCCGACTAGGGCTTGAATCAAGCGAGGTATTAGGGCGGACCGTTCGAGAACTCTTCGGTGACGAACTCTCCGACTCGTATTTGGCTCAAGATGAATTGGTACTAAAGAAAAGCCGACCTCTTCAGAACCATTTAGAGCTGATCGTTCGGGCGGATGGCCAACTGGGTTGGTATGTCACGAGCAAGTCGGTGATCCGATCCGAAACAGGTGATCCGATCGGAATTGCGGTGTTATCCGTTGACCTGCATTCCCAAGTTAATAGCGCCCACGCGGGTCTGGCGCGGGTCATCACCGCGATCAGGGAGCAAATTGATCTGCCATGGCGGGTTGCCCAGATGGCCGAGATCGCGGGGGTTTCATCTGCGTCCCTTGAGCGCTTGGCTAGGCGGACTCTGGGACTACCACCCCAACAGCTCTTGCAACGGCTCCGTCTTGAGCATGCAGTTTTTCTCATTACCCAAACGACGCTGTCTATGGGAGATATTGCGGCCGAATGCGGGTTTTACGACCAGAGTTCATTTACTCGTCAGTTTCGTAAAGTCTTAGGACTAACGCCCGGCGCTTATCGGCGCGTCGGTTAATCAAAACCGGTAACCTTCCCCCGTGCTGCTATCCGACCGGGACCTCCTGACCGAAATCGACAATAAACGGGTGGCCATTGAGCCATTTGATCCGGAAATGATTCAGCCTTCGAGTATTGACGTGCGACTGGACCGTATGTTCCGGGTTTTTGAGAACCACAAATACCCGCATATTGATCCCAGCATTGAGCAGGCAGATCTCACTAGATTGATTGAGCCAGACGGTGACGACCCATTCATTTTGCATCCGGGTGAATTTGTCCTCGGCTCAACCCTTGAAGTTGTTTCACTCCCCGACGACCTTGCTGGCCGACTCGAAGGAAAGTCCTCGTTGGGTCGTCTTGGATTGTTGACCCACTCCACCGCGGGCTTTATTGACCCAGGATTCTCCGGGCACATCACGCTTGAACTTTCTAACGCTGCAACGCTGCCAATTAAACTTTTTCCTGGGATGAAGATCGGACAGTTATGTTTATTCCGACTTTCGAGTCCGGCGGATCACCCGTACGGGTCCAACAAATACGGGTCGCATTACCAGGGTCAGCGTGGACCGACGGCGAGTCGATCGTTTGCAAACTTCCACCGCACCAAGATCTAAGTCAATGTGATCGAATGTTAACTTTCTCTCTGACATTGGCTACACTTTTCGCATGACGAGAAGCCCGCATCCAACCAAAGAGCGCCTGATCTCGGTCACCATTTCCATGATGGACGGTGAACGACCAGACAAGGTGCATATTGACGAAGTCTTGTTGGAGTCGGGAATCTCCAAAGGTTCTTTGTATCACCACTTCAATGATTTCAGCGAGCTCATTGAAGTGGCCATGACCCGTCGATTCGGCATTTTGGTTGATTCGAGTATTGATTCGATCGAAAATGTTGTAAACAATTCAAAAAGCAAAGAAGAGTTTATCGATGGCCTCCGGCTTGTCACCCGAGCGACCCAAGACCCTGCTTTGGCTCCAAATCGCTTCGAACGAGCGCGAGCCCTAGGAATGGCTGGTAGCAATCTCCGTTTCCGCAGCGCACTTACTGTCGAGCAGGACCGATTGACCAGTGCGCTCGAGGACCTATTTCGAGAATCACAGAATCGTGGTTGGTTGTCATCGGATTTTAATCCGCGTACTGGCGCAGTAATGATTCAGGCTTATACGCTCGGTCAGGTAATCAATGACGTTTCTGATGTCAAGTACAACAATGACGAT
>FUWD012814624.1_pt1 | contig 43047 bp, 35 predicted proteins | sample 1063281 | NCBI WGS metagenome assembly FUWD01 (sample SAMEA79048168, study PRJEB19326) | metagenome | biome: marine | reverse complement strand
CTCGGAAGCCTGGTCCTCCCACTCCTGCTTGGCATGATCGAGCGCTTCGATGAGGCTCTTCTCCCTGTCGCGGAGCCTGGCGGCCTCCTCGAAGTTCTGCATCTTCACGACCTGGTTCTTCTCGGCTTTCACCTCTTCGACCGATTTCTCGAGCTCGAGGATCTCCTGTGGCACATGGATATTGCTCAGGTGTACGCGGGCTCCGGCCTCGTCCATGACGTCTATCGCCTTGTCCGGCAGGAAGCGGTCGGGTATGTAGCGGTCAGAGAGCTTGACGGCTTTTTCGATTGCCTCGTCCGAGTAGCGGACGTGGTGATGCGATTCGTACTTCGACTTGATGTTGCCGAGGATCTGTATGGTTTCATCAACAGAGGCCGGTTCAACCATGATCTTCTGGAACCGGCGGTCGAGCGCACCGTCTTTTTCGATGTACTGGCGGTACTCGTCAAGCGTGGTAGCGCCGATGCACTGGAGTTCTCCGCGTGCGAGCGCGGGCTTGAAAATGTTGCTTGCGTCGAGCGAACCCGAAGCGCCGCCGGCTCCGACGATGGTGTGCAGCTCGTCGATAAAGAGAATGACGTCGCGTGACTTCTCCAGCTCGTTCATGAGCGCCTTCATGCGCTCCTCGAACTGCCCGCGGTACTTCGTGCCGGCCACCAGAGCGGCAAGGTCGAGCGCCACGACGCGCTTGTCGTAGAGCACCCGGGACACCTTGCGCTGCACGATTTTCAAGGCGAGACCTTCAGCAATGGCGGTCTTGCCGACGCCGGGCTCGCCGATGAGCACCGGGTTGTTTTTCTTGCGGCGGCTGAGCACCTGGGCAACCCGCTCGATCTCCTTCTCTCGCCCGATGATGGGGTCAAGCCGGTCCTCGATGGCAAGACGGGTGATGTCGCGGCCGAAGTTGTCGAGCACGGGTGTCTTGGTGCGCTCGCTCTTGCGTTCCGCCCCCTTGCTTACAGGACGCTCGCTGCCTCCCGATGAAAACGACTCCTCCATCGGAGGTTCGTCGGGCTCGCCGGCGCTGTCGCTGATGGTCTGCAGTTCGTCGCGCACCATATCATAGGTGACCCCGAACTGTTCAAGGATCTGTGAGGCGATGTTGTCCTCGCCTTTGAGAATCGAAAGCAGCAGATGCTCGGTGCCAATCACGCTGGACTTGCAGATTTTGGCTTCGAGGTAGGTGATTTTTAGCACCTTTTCAGCCTGCTTCGTAAGGGGGACATTACCCATCTGTGTGGCAGGCACTTTCGGATGCGTACTGTCCTCTATCTTCTGCTTCAGCTTGAAGAGGTCTATCTTGAGGCTCTTGAGTATCCGGGCGCCGATCCCCTCACCCTCGCGGATGAGGCCGAGCAGGAGGTGTTCGGTGCCGATATAGTCGTGACCGAGCCGGAGGGCCTCCTCACGGCTGAGGCGGATGACATCCTGGACTCTGTTCGAGAAATTTCCTTCCATGTGGTATGTGCTGGTAAAAGTGTTGGCGGTGCGCCCTCTGGCGACAGGGTCCGCATACTGCAATATTATATGAAGACAGCGGTTCAAAAACAATCACGAAAGAGCCGTTCCTTCCCTTCACTCCCCGTCCAGACATCTTCCAAGGGTTGCAGGCGCCCTTCCAGCGCCCTATCTTCCTTTGACGACGGCCACAGGAAATTCTCTCACCACCGGCACTGAAGTATGCATATTCCCGATGAAATGTCCCCCGATGAGCATACCGGAGTAAAGATGCCGCAACGCGCCTTATATTGACAACAGAACCCGGGAAACCCTCAAAAGGTTCTCTTTGCCCCATACCGACCGCCACCGAGCCCATGGACATAACCTACATCCTCATCGACGATGGTAACGCACTGCACCGCTCGCTCTCGATCTGCCGAAGCGGTGCCCTGAACAGCGTGCAGCTCGAAGACAGCTCGTACCGGGTGTACGAGTCGATCCCGATAGACTTCCACGACTACGCGGCCATGTTCCACTACGGCCTGCCGGAGGCGCTTCGGGAACTGCCGTTCATTTCAGAAAGCGGCAACGGGTTCGACAGCTGGGACGAGGTGTTCCTGCACTGCAGCAGCCTGCCGGCAATGCTGAAGATCATCCTGGAGGTGCGTGAGAGAATCGATCCCGAAAACCCGGAAACCATCCTGCTCGGGTGGCAGGAGGAGCCACCGGCGGCGTACCTGCGCGACATCTACCCGAAACGCTTTCTCCTGTTCCTCGACCGGATGGAAGGGTTCGTGCGGCGGGTGGAGCGGGAAGGCAAAGACCTCGAGTTCATCCTGTAGGAAACACTGGAAAGGAATGTGGGCGGATTCTCATCGGACGCAGGCCACGAGGAAGGCCTCAGCCGATGCCTGCCTCCTCCAGCAGCCAGTCGGCTCGCTCTTCGACCCCGGCCCGGGGCACTTCGTGGATGCGGTAGCCGAGCCAGCTGTATGTATCGTGAAGCGAACGGCTGAGAGCGGCGGATTCAGCCTCTGACTGCGGGCGCTCCCGGTCGTTGACATAGATTTCCGGCCAGGGAGGAAGGATGAACACCATCTTGCTGTAACGGCATCCCCTGTGTGCATCAAGGTAGTCGTCAGGAACAGGAAGCCCGGCATGGCGGAGGTAGCCGAACACGTCCGGCAGGCCCCGATCAAAAAAACAGGCCTCCTGGCGCCTCAGCGCATGGGCGTGCTGGCGAAGGATGGCGCGCAGGGCGAGGCGGGAAAACGCTTCAAGATCAGTCCATGGCAATACGCCGCCCGGACGGCGGGCTTCGCGGCGGATGATGTCCCGCGACACCTCCCGGTAACAGGCGAGCCCACGCTTACGAAGCTCCTCGATGAGGGTGCTTTTCCCGCTGCCGGGACCACCGGTGATGATGAAGCGCCCTCCTTTCATACCGCTGCCCTCACAGTTACCTTCACTGCTGCGTTATCTTCTCCCCTCATGGCTCAAGAAGCCACAGGGGAAACCCGGGCTCCGCCCCCCAGTACAAATGGATATAGGAGGCGAAGGTGTTCCCTTCGCGGTAGACGGGGGTCCCGGAAACCTTGCCGCTTGCCGTAGTGACATTGGCGATGCTCTCAAGCGGGCCTGAACGGAGCAGCTTCGAGTAGTGGAACTCGTGGCCGCGCAGCTCCCCCGTATAGCCTTGAAGCTTGAGTGAGCGGTAGCCAAGGGTGAGGGAGGCCTGCTGCATCGTGGTCTCGAGGTCAAGCACACCGCACATGGGGTGCCGGCTTCCGTCGGAAAGGGTGATGGCTTCTGCGAGGTACATCATCCCGCCGCATTCCGCCCAGGTGCGCCCGCCCGAACGGCAGTATGCGGCAACGGCCCCGCGCATCGCCGTATTGCGTGCGAGCTGCTCCGCATAGAGTTCAGGATAGCCTCCTGCAAGGCAGACAAGGTCTGCTTCCGGCAGGCGGCTGTCCTCAAGCGGGCTGAACCACTCGATGCGGCCGTAGCGCCGGAGCACCTCGAGGTTTTCGTGGTAGAGAAAGCTGAATGCCTCATCGCGCGCTACGGCAATGACCCGGTTCCTGCCGGTCCCTCGAGGAAGGGCGGCAGGCGCCTCTGGACGCGGCACCGCCGAGAGAGCCAGCAGGCGCTCGATGTCGAGGGTTTCGGCAACATGGTCGGCCATGCGTTCAATCACGCCTTCCCGGTCGTACGACACGGAGGTGTTCAGGCCGAGATGGCGTTCGCTGATGGCGATAGCTTCATTTTTCGGCACATAGCCGAGCGGTTCGACACCGGCGTCACGGGCTGCGGCTTCCAGATAGCTGTAGTGCGACGGGGTGTTGACCCGGTTGAAGATGACGCCCGAGAGATTCAGACGCGCGTCAAAGGTGCGGAACCCGTGAAGCAGCGGTGCGGCTGAATAAGCCATGCTCCGGGCGTCGACAACCATCACCACCGGAAGGCCGAGCAGTTTTGCGATTTCCGCGCTGCTGCCACGGTCCTTTTCCGCCCCGTCAAACAGCCCCATCACCCCTTCCACCACCGCCACACCGGCGTTTGCTGACCAGCGGCCGAACAGCTCCCGGGCGTGAGCCGGAGGAGCCATGAAGGTATCGAGGTTGATGCCCAGGCGCTCACGCCCCTCAACTGAAGCAGCCATGCCGTGCAGGCGGGTGTCGAGGTAGTCGGGGCCGCACTTGAAGGGCTGCACCCCGAGCCCCCGTCTTGAAAGAAGGCGGAGGAGGGCAAGCGTCAGGGTCGTTTTACCCGAACCGCTGGAGGGGGCGGCAATGAGGAACGCGCTGAAGGGGGCAATCATCAGAGGTCGGCCATCGGATCAGGGTAGAGGAAGGTGTAGCCGATCGCATTCTCCAGCTTGCGGCTGCTGACAATCTTGAAGGGAGCGTCTCCTCCGGCTGCCGGGGGCAGGGGTACACCGGCCTTTTCGGCAGCTTTCGTGTAGTAGTCGATGCGCTTCGGGTGCACGGGGCTGCAGGCGTTGAACACCTCCCCCCACTGGCCGAGCCGGATGATCTCCATCATGATGGCGATGCAGTCATCGCGGTGGATGAGGTTCATCGGCTGAGCGGGTGCCGTAATCTCCTTCATGCGCCCGAGGTAGTTAGAGGGCGTACGGTCGTATCCGACGAGGCCTGCAAATCGCAGCACCGTCGTCTGGAACCCTCTCTCCTGCATGAGCATCTCCTCTACCGTAAGGAGTGCGCGGCCCGACGGGGAATCCGGCTCAAGGGCATCTTCCTCCACAACCTCACGGTTGAGTGCAGGATAGACCGATGTGGAGCTTACCATAAGGACATGACGGAGCGGAGAGAGACGGATGGCGTCAATCAGCGAGGAAAACTGCAGCACATGGTACTCTTCAATATCATCTCTGCGCTCCGGCGGGAAGTTGATGATGAGGGTGTCGCTCTGCAGGAAGTCCGCGGCCTCGTCGCCCTCAAGCTCCGGATCGAGGCTGAGGATATAGGGTTCGATGCCCGCCTCCTGAAGCAGAGGGATGTGATCTTCGGAGGTCGTGGATCCTTTGACCGGGAAGCCCCGCGAAGACAGTTCCGCTGCGAGCGGAAGGCCCAGCCAGCCGCAGCCGAGGATGCTTATGGATTCGTTCTGCATTGGTGTATGTTGATGGTTAATTCGGAATGTGGGCAAATATACATAGCTTTAAGCATTTATAAACCATTCGCTAAACCATTCACCCCAATGCCAGTGAAGGGAAACATCACCGTCACGGTCATCGTCGACAACAACGCCCTTCCGGGCTTCGCCGCAGAACACGGCTTTTCGCTATGGATTGAAACATCGGGGATGAGGATGCTGTTTGACCTGGGCCTCGGCCCCGCATTCCGGCCGAACGTCCTGCAGCTCGGCATAGATCTCAGGACCATGGACACCCTGGTGCTCAGCCACGGCCATTACGACCATACCGGCAGTGTCCGTGAAGCACTCGAGGCAGCACCGCATGCAAGGGTGTGCCTCCACAGGGGGGCGTTCACCGACCGGTGGAGCATCCGCGGAGGCACGGCAAAACCGACCTCAATGCCCGAATCCTCACGAAACGCCATCAAGGCGCTCAGGGAAGAACAGGTATGCTACGCTATTGGCCCTACGGAGCTCGCTCCGGGAGTGTGGGTGACGGGACCGGTGCCGAGGCTGAGGGAGTTCGAGGACCCGGGCGGACCGTTCTTCCTCGACACGGAAGGCAAGATTCCGGACCCGATTGAAGACGACATGTCGCTCTGGATTGAAACCCCGGAAGGGCTTGTGGTAATGGCAGGATGCTGCCACTCGGGCATCATAAACACCCTGGAGTTCATCACCCGTACCACAGGAGAGCATCGGATAGCGGCCGTGATGGGCGGACTGCACCTCTCTTCGGCCTCTCAGGAACGGATCCTGCGAACGGCCGGGGAGCTCAAGCGCCTCGGCGTCCGGCGTGTGGTCACAAGCCACTGCACGGGTGAGGCGGCAACGGAACAGTTCAGGGAGCTGCTGGCATGCCCGGTTGAAGGAAGCCTTGCCGGCATGCGCCTTACTCTGCCTTGAATGCAGGCGGCTGCAGATGCTCGGCCCGCTTTTTCATGGCTTTCAAAAGTCCGGGAAGGTCTTTTTTCTGAACCTTCCTGACAAACATCGCAGGGGCGAAAAAATCCGGCTTGATTTCCGCAACGAAGGTCAAAAGCACCCCCCGGCCAAGAGGATCATCGCTGATCCGCCACTCCCCGTTATAGACCTTGAAGTCACCTCTCGTCTGACGGAACACGAGCCGGTGCGGCCGCTCGCCCTTCAGGCGCAGCTGTATATGCACGGTCTTCCGGAACAGCAGCACCCCGGTGCGGCCGGTCTGGAACATCTCCTGCTCGCGGCCGTTGTCGGACAACAGGCCGCTCTCTTTCACGTTCGGCAGAAACTGCCAGTGGTGATCATAATCGGTAATGACGTCCCATACCTGATCGGCGGCGGCCTGCACCCGGATCCGGCCGGTGACGCCGGTGAGGCCATCTCCCATCGACTCGGCTGTGACCACGGCCTCCCCCCGCTGCAGTTCCTCGAGCTCTCCAGCCGAGAGCGCAGGCACGGAGGGAAGCGCCGGGGCCGTCGTCGGCAAGATCAGCATGAACCACACGAGAAACGCGGCGCCCGGGGCCATTATTCTCGCAGCACTCCTCTGGATCCGGCATGTCAGCATCTTGAAGGGTGTTATGATGAGTTGTATGATGGGTTTTATGACGGGTTTTATGATGGGTGTTATGGGGGGCCGCATACCCGCTTGAGAGAGATCCCCTATCCATCCTGCTCATTCTGCATACCTGCAGCATCTTCGGCAATGAGGCGATCGAGACAGGCGGGGCAGACGCAGGTAGCGTAGCGGTCGGCAAGCCAGCTTTTTACGGACTCCGGGAGGGTGCGCCCTGCGCACCAGCAGGAAGGTGAGTTCCAGCAGGTGAAGACAGCGCCGCAATTCGGGCAGGTGCGCTGTAAGGGTGTGCCGGCATGGGATGCATCGCTGTGTGTCATCAGGCCTGAATGTTGTCTTGGTTGTCGGTTAAGATTGTCTCTCCGATAGCTCCCTCAGCAAGCAAGCGTCTGGCAAAGGGCCTTACGCCATCCATCGAAGAGAGAGCGGCGAAGCCCGTCCTCCATCGCTGGAAGAAACAGGTCCCCTTCCATCTGGAGTGCCGGAAGCTCATCGGCCCGCTGCCAGAATCCGCACTGCAGGCCGGCAAGCGAAGCGGCTCCGAGGGCGGTCGACTCAATGTTTTTCGGACGCTTCAGCCGGATGCCGAGGATATCGGCCTGGAACTGCATAAGAAAGCTGTTCGATACCGCTCCGCCGTCCACGGTGAGCGAGCCTGCAGCCATGCCCGTATCGGCCCGCATGGCCTCAAACACGTCGGCGGACTGGTAGGCAATGGACTCCAGTGCAGCACGCACAATCTGGGGGCGGCCGCTCCCCCTCGTGAGGCCGACAATCGTTCCACGTGCGTCCATCTGCCAGTGCGGAGCGCCGAGTCCGGTGAAGGCAGGCACCATATATACCCCGCCGTTCGAGCCCGCCTCCACGGCAATGGCTTCGGTTTCGGCAGCACTTCCAATGATGCCGAGAGCGTCGCGCAGCCACTGCACCACAGCTCCACCGATGAACACGGAGCCCTCAAGGGCATAGCAGGGCCGGCCGTCAGGCTGTATGGCAAGGGTGGAGAGCAGACCGCTTTTAGAGCGGACCAGTTCGCCGCCGGTGTTCATCACCATGAAACAGCCGGTGCCGTAAGTGTTCTTGACGCTTCCAGCCTCAAAGCAGCACTGCCCGAACAGGGCCGCCTGCTGGTCTCCCACGACAGCGGCAATCGGCACGCCCCGGAGCCCCGGAACATCCGAAACCCTACCGAACCCGTCCATGGAACCGCGTACCTCCGGCAGCATGGAGGCCGGCACCCCGAACAGCTCCAGAAGGCCGGGGTCCCACTGCTTTGAGCGGATATCGAAGAGCATGGTCCGCGATGCGTTGGTGAAATCGGTGGCATGGGTGCGGCCTCCCGTCAAATTCCAGACGAGCCAGCTGTCAACGGTACCGAAAAGGAGGGTGCCGAGATCGAGCTCGGGATGGGCCTCGAGTATCCAGCGGATCTTGGTGGCACTGAAATAGGCATCGAGCGGAAGACCGGTCGCAAGAGTGATCCGCTCCTGCTCGGTCTGGTAGCGGCGGCAGATGTCGGCGGTGCGACGGCACTGCCATACGATGGCGTTGTGGACCGGCCGGCCACTCACCCGGTCCCATACGATGGTGGTCTCCCGCTGGTTGGTGATGCCAAGGGCCGCAATGGGGCCCGGATACTCGCGGCGAACCTCCCCTACACACTCCAGAACGCTCCGCCATATCTCCATCGGGTCATGCTCCACCCACCCCTCCCGGGGGTAGTGCTGGGTAAGTTCACGGTAGCTTCTCGAAACTGAAGCTCCTTCGGCATCGTAGACGATGCAGGTGGTTCCGGTGGTTCCCTGGTCGATGGAGAGAATGGCCATGGATGTGCAACGAATGAAGTGGATGAATCCTGCTGATGCAACATATGCGACATGACCGACGGGTCATCAAGCCCTTAGCGAATCAACCATTTTAATGCATATCTATGCATAAAAGTGGGACATTTTAATGCACGACAATGAATAAAAGTGGCACAAGCACCCTCACTCCCCCGGCTTTTCAACCAGATACTTCCAGTACTTCATCGGCATGTTCGACTTCTGGAGCCGGGAGTCCTTTCTGTCAGCGATGGCTATTGAGCTGAAAAAGACCTTCCAGAGCGCCTGCACCTTCATTTCGTCCTCGCTGTGGGGCGGGTTCGTAAACTCTTCGATGGCGCCGAAACGGAGCTCCCGCTGGTGCCAGCGGGCGGCGGTACGACGGCCAGCATCATAAATAAACCAATCCTCCGCCTTGAGCCTCCTGCTGAAATAGTAGGCAAGCGGCTGGAGGATGTTGCTCTCGGGCTCCATTCTGGCGAGGTAGGCTCCGTCACGGAGCTTTTCAAAGCGCAGGAGTCCTTTCATGCGGTGCAGCTCACGAGATGTTTTTTTTGCAGTTGCGACAATGTCCTTCACTGAAGGGTCGGTGAGAAAAGCGTTGACGTCCGCTCCGCTTTGGAGCGACAGCATGAGGTAGCAAACGAGGCTCCCCTCCATCCCCTTTTTTTCAGCGAGCAGGAACGTGAAGAGCGTTCGGGCCGCTTCGGGTGCATCGTGGCGGAGCCGCAGGAAGAATTCCGAGGCCCTTTCGGCATCAGTCGGCACCATCGCCCCCTCCTCGAACAGGGTGTCCTCCCGTACAGCGAGCACAGCCTCCTCCGGGTGGGCATCGGTATCGAGAATGAAGGAGATGGCCGAAAGCAGGCCTTCGGCGGTTCCGTCGTAAAGATAGCTGTTCATGCAGGCATAGGGGAAAGGCCGGGAAGCACAAGCTGGCGTGGCTCCGACGGCGGTGAAAGGAGCCGATGCTCGCGAAGCAGCGGAGGAGTTGGCTGCGCAGGAAGACGGCTGTCATCGTTGACGGAGATGAATGCCGAGTAAGGACTTCCGAGCACGGCGGAACTGAGGAACAGCCCCTCAATGTAGTTGCGGCGATAGAAATCGAGCGTAAGGGAGACGACCTCCACCGGGATGAACGAGACGCGCTCCACCTGGCTGCTCCTGCACTTGACGCAGTATGCGCAGTCATAGGAGCAGTCGTTGGAAAGAAGGATCTTCAACAGGGATATGCAGCGTCCATCGTCGGACCAGCCGTGGCAGATACCACCCGAAGAAGCGTTGGCGTTGGCGGTGCCGGAGGACGCGCCATTCCGCCGGCTTCCGCTGGAAGCGCACATTGCATCATAACGCGCCGCGCCCGAAAGAATACGCAGTTTGGAGAGGGTGTCCATACCCTGAATATAAAAAAACAAGCCGCCCTTAAAGGCGGCTTGTGCGGGTATTTTCTGTCGGCGTAGCGGGATTTGAACCCACGACCCCTTCCACCCCAAGGAAGTGCGCTACCAGGCTGCGCTATACGCCGATACATGTCAATGCGGGTAGAAAGTATAAAAAAAATCTGTGGATTACTATAATATTTTTTCCCTTCAGCACCAGCCAGCGGAGCACCCGCTCGCCTCCAAGCAAAAGTTGTCAACATCAGTCCACATTTCTGTCAGAAAAAATCAGATCCAGCCTGGTGACGCAAAACGATACAGCGGAACCCGGAAGAAACCGGTATTACAATAAAATAAAACAACTTAACCGATAACCAGAATCACCTGTCGGCACAACACTCCATTGCAGACCTGAGAGGGTGGACAGTTGTTCCACAAGTTGTCAACATTCTTTCAACATTGTGGACAACTTGTGGAACAGCAGAGAGGGCGGGGCTTTCGGGGCTTCAGCGGCGCAGAAAACGATGCTTCAGGTATTCCACAACGGGAGGAAGGATGGAGAAGATTATGATGGCGAGGATCAGCAGCTTGAAGTTCTCCTGCACGAACGAGAGCTGCCCGAAAAAGTATCCGCTGTAACAGAAGAGTCCGACCCAGAGGAGAGCGCCCGTGATATTGAAAAGGATGAAGCGGCCGTAGGCCATGGCGCCGATGCCGGCGACGAATGGAGCGAAGGTGCGGACAATCGGCACAAAACGGGCGATGATGATGGTCTTGCCGCCGTATTTCTCAAAAAAATGCCTGGTCTTGATGAGGTGTGAGGGGTTGAAAACCATTGAGCGCTCGTAATCGAACACCTTTGGGCCTACCTTGTGGCCTATCCAGTAATTGAGGGTGTCGCCGAGCACTGCGGCCGCGAAGAAGACAAGAAAGAGCAGGTGCGGATCAAGGGCGGAACCGGCGACAGATGCCAGCGACCCGGCGGCGAAGATCAGCGAGTCACCCGGCAGGAACGGCGTGACGACAAGGCCCGTTTCAGCGAACACGATGAGGAAGAGGATCAGGTAGAGCCAAAGACCGTACTCTGCGGCAAGCACCTGGAGGTGGGTGTCGATATGCATGATGAAATCGACGAGGGCGCTTGTGAGGTCGAGCGGCGAATAGTGCATCGGGAAAGGGGGGGGTGGCTGAAAAAAAGTATTATTAGTTATTATATTAACTTTTCTCTTCCCGCAAAAGAACTGATGCACCCCATGAGCTATTTCCCGACGAAGCGATGCCGGCTCTATTATGAGGATACCGCTGAATCGGATCCTTCGGCCCAAGGGCGCCCTGCAGTACTCTTCGTCAACGGCTGGGCCATCTCCGCCCGGTACTGGAAGCCGGTGGTGGAGCTGCTCTCCCCCTCCTACCGCTGCATCACCTACGACCAGAGCGGAACTGGACGGACGGTGATCAAAGGCCACAGCCCGTCGTTCACGATTGCGGGGTTTGCCGAGGAAGCCGGGGCACTCATCGAGCATCTCGGTCTCGACCGTTCGAAGAACCTCCACATCGTCGGCCACTCGATGGGCGGCATGGTGGCAACTGAACTCGCGCTCCGTTACCGGGACGCACTGCTCTCGGCAACCATTATTGCCTGCGGCATCTTTGAAGAGACCCCCTACACCTCGCTCGGGCTCTTTTTCCTCGGTGGGCTTATCGATGTCTCCCTGAACTTCCGCAACATCTTCCAGGCCGGCCCGATGAAGACGCTCTTCATAAAGCGCGCAGCGGCAAAGGACATCGGCAAAGAGTACAGCGACATCATCATAGAGGACTTCACCAGCTCAGACCGCGACGCGACAATCGCCGTGGGGAAATTCTCGATCGACCCCGAAGCACTGCGGGCATACACGCGCCATGTCATAGAAATCCCCTCTCCGGTGCTCTGCTGTGTCGGCATGGAAGACCACACCATCCCTCCCGAAGGGACCATAACGCTTTACAATACCCGAAAGAAAAAGTCTTCGGCACCGACAGCACTCCTCAAGTTCCAGGACCTCGGGCACCTGCCGATGCTCGAAAACACGGCTGGATTTGCCGATGGTCTAAAAAAACATTTTGATTCCTCGTCTCTTTTTCATAAAAAGGCGACAGCCCCGATAGGATAACGCCAAAGCAATGGATGCAACAATTTCAAGACTGAACCTGAACGTGCACACCTCATTAGCAAGACTCTTCGTCATTCTTTCTCTTTCTCTAGCAGCCATCGCCTCGAACCCGCCCGAAGCCCGGGCAGGCGCATCGATTCTTGGCCTGCCGAGCCTTGAAGAGCTCGAAAACCCGAACCCGGACCTCGCATCCCTCGTCTATTCAGAAGACGGTGTGCTCCTCCACAAGTTCTTCCTGAAGAACCGGACCTTCGTCCCCCTGCGTACGATTCCGATGTCGGTCCGCAATGCGCTGATCGCCACCGAGGATGTGGAGTTCTACCGCCACTGGGGCGTCGACATGCGCCGCCTGGTGCTCGCCATGGGCGAAAACATCCTGAAGGGCCGAACCCGCTGGCACGGGGCAAGCACCATCACCCAGCAGCTGGCAAAGAACCTCTTCCTGACTCAGGAACGGACCGTCACACGCAAAATGAAGGAGTTCGTCACGGCCGTCGAACTTGAAAAAACCTACACGAAAAACGAGATTCTCGCCCTCTACCTCAACACCGTCTACTTCGGATCGGGAGCCTACGGGGTCGAAGCCGCTGCACGGACCTACTTCGGCAAGCCTGCGAGCCAGCTGACGCTGCCGGAGAGCGCAACCCTCATAGCAACCCTGAAAAACCCGACCGCCTACAACCCGGCCAAAAATCCCGCAGGCTCCATCGGCAGACGGAACCTGATACTCTCGCTCATGGCCAAGGAGAAGTTCATAACCGCGGCACAGGCTTCGAGGGCAAAACAGGCAAAGCTGGCACTCAAGTACACCCCGGCGACCCACCACGGCGAAGCACCGTATTTCACCGAGTACATCCGCCAGACCGTAAAACCCGCTTCGATGCTCGGTGATGTGAACCTTTACCGTGACGGGCTGACCATACAGACCACCCTCGACAGCCGCATGCAGAAGTATGCCGAAGAGGCTGCCAGAGAGCACCTTGCAAAGCTTCAGGCTACTTTCGACCTGTCCTGGCGCTGGACTGAACCGCTGAAGAACCAATTGATCCGCGAAAGCGCACGCTACAAGGAAATGCGCGAGGAGGACGGCCTCACCGACGCCGCAGCCATGGCAAAACTCAAGAGAGACAGGGTCTGGCTGAACGGCCTGCTCCGCGACAAGACCCGCATTCAGGTCGCACTCGTGGCGATAGACCCCTCCAACGGTCACGTAAAAGCCTGGGTCGGCGGCAACCAGTTCGCCTCCGAGGACTACAAGTACCAGTTTGACCATGTCTGGCAGGCGCGCCGCCAGCCCGGCTCGACCTTCAAGCCGTTTGTCTACACAGCAGCGATAGACAAGGGCATCCCAGCCAACTTCCAGGTGCTCGACAAGCCCCTCTCGCTGCAAAGCGGAGGCGGCATATGGTCGCCCCGGAACTCGGACGGTTCTTCGGGTGGATGGACCACACTGCGCTCGGCCATTGCCCGCTCACTGAACCAGGTGACGGTGCGCCTCGCCTATGAACAGCTCAGCACCGCCGACATCATCAGCTATGCCAGAAAGATGGGCATCTCTTCTCCCATTCCCTCGAACCTCTCCATCGCGCTCGGCACGGCAGAAGTGTCTCCGCTTGAACTGGCAGGCGCATTCTCTACCTTCGCCAACAACGGTGTATGGAACCAGCCGGTGTCGATTCTGAAGGTTGAGGACAAGAACCACCATGTCATCTCTGAATATGTACCCAACAGCCGCTTCGCCATCGACTCCACCACCAACTTCGTTATGGTCTCGATGCTGAAGGACGTCATCAATAAAGGCACCGGCATCGCAGTCCGGGCCCGCTACGGCCTTGAAATGGAAGCTGCCGGAAAGACCGGTACAACCCAGAGCCTCCGCGATGCATGGTTCGCCGGCTTCACCCCGCAACTGGTCGCAGTGGTCTGGACCGGGTTTGATGATGAACGCATAAAGTTCACCTCCATGGAGTACGGCCAGGGCGCACGCGCATCTCTTCCGATATGGGCGGGCTTCATGAAGCGCTGCTACACCGATCCCGCACTCCGCCTTGAGAACCGATATTTCCGCATTCCTGAGAACGTCATCGCCGTGCCGCTATCGTCGACATCCAACCGGCCCTCCGACCTGTTCGACAGCGATGTCTATATCGAGTACTTCACTCCGAAAGGGTTCGAGAACTATCAGAAGCATCCCGATCGTACGCAGAACGCCGTACCGGACTCCTCTATGAATCCGGCGGCCATTCCCGCTGAACAGCCTTCACTCTAACACAACCACAACCGCGCTCCCATGCAATCTGTCCTGGTACTGGATTTTGGATCACAATACACCCAGCTGATCGCCCGCCGCATCCGCGAACTCGGCATCTATTCCGAAATCCTCCCATACAGCACAACGCCTGAGGCCATACGGGAACATAACCCCAAGGCGATCATCCTCTCCGGTGGCCCCACGAGCGTCTACGGCGAATCGGCCATCCTGCCCCATCCCGGGATTTTCTCGCTCGGCCTCCCCGTTCTCGGCATCTGCTACGGCCTGCAGGCCATCGCAAACCATTTCGGGGGCTCGGTTGAAAGCTCTTCTAAGCAGGAGTTCGGCCGTGCAAAAATACTGGTTGACAGAACGGAAGGACACGAAAGCATGCTGTTCAAGGGCATTCCGGATTCAGACGTATGGATGAGCCACGGCGACAAGGTGACCCGCATGCCCGAAGGGTTCCGGATCACGGCAAGCAGCGGCAACTCGGAAATGTGCGCCATCGAGAGCTTCGGCCCGAAGGCCGCGCTCAAGGTCTACGGCCTGCAGTTCCACCCCGAGGTACAGCATACCCTCTACGGCAAGCAGCTCCTTTCGAACTTCCTTATCGATATCGCCGGCATCCGGCCCGACTGGTCGTCGAAAAGCTTCATTGAGCACCAGATCGAGGATATCGGCATGCGCGCAGGCAAGGCGACGGTCATCTGCGGCATCAGCGGCGGAGTTGATTCCACTGTGGCGGCTGTCCTTGTCAGCAAAGCCATCGGCAAACAGCTGCACTGCGTCTTCGTCGACAATGGCCTGCTCCGCAAGAACGAAGCCCGGAAGGTGATGGAGTTCCTTAAACCCCTCGGCCTGAACATCACCCTTGCCGACTCCGCGGACCTGTTCCTCGGACGCCTTAAAGGGGTGGCCTCTCCCGAAAAGAAACGCAAGATCATCGGCCGCACCTTCATCCGCGTCTTTGAAGAGCATATCAACGAGGAGAAGTTCCTCGTCCAGGGGACCCTGTACCCCGACGTCATTGAAAGCCAGAGCGTGAAAGGACCTTCGGAGACCATCAAGTCGCACCACAACGTGGGCGGCCTGCCGAAGCGCATGAAACTGAAACTCATCGAACCGCTCCGGGAACTCTTCAAGGATGAGGTTCGCGCCGTCGGCCGCGAGCTCGGCATTCCGGAAGACATCCTTATGCGCCACCCCTTCCCGGGCCCGGGCCTCGCCGTCAGGGTGCTCGGCTCACTCAGCAGGGAGCGACTCGACATCCTCCGTGAAGCCGACGAAATCTATATCGACGAGTTGAAGTCCAGCGGCCTCTACCAGCAGGTATGGCAGGCGTTCTCCGTACTGCTTCCGGTCCAGTCGGTCGGCGTGATGGGCGACAAGCGCACCTACGAGAACGTGCTCGCGCTGCGTGCCGTGGAGTCCACCGACGGCATGACGGCCGACTGGGCCCACCTCCCGCACGACTTCCTCGCAAAAGTATCGAACCGGATCATCAACGAGGTCCGCGGCATCAACCGTGTCGCCTACGACATCTCATCGAAACCCCCGGCCACAATCGAATGGGAATAATACAGTAGCATGCAGCAGAAAAATGCTTACGGGTTTCTTGCCGGCGTCATCATTGGAACACTAGGCGGCCTTATCGGGCTGGGCGGTGCTGAGTTCCGCCTGCCGCTCCTGATTGGATTCTTTGGCTTTCCGGCACTGGAAGCAGTGATTCTGAACAAGGCGATGAGCCTGGTGGTCGTAGCATCAGCGCTGCCGTTCAGGGCAGGGGCTGTCTCATGGAGCCTGCTTGCCGAAAACTGGCAGATTGTCATGAACCTGCTTGCAGGAAGCCTGCTGGGAGCTTGGACGGGTGCGGGATGGGCCACAAAGCTTCGATCAAAAGGGTTATACAAAATCATTGCCATCCTTCTTGTCGTCATCGCAGCCATAATGATCAGCAGCCATATGATGGAGGGTGCCGGCAGACCGATGCTGGAGAACGCTCTACTGCTGGCACTCAGCGGAGCAGTTGCAGGGTTCGCCATCGGCGTTGTTGCCGCCCTGCTCGGTGTTGCCGGCGGGGAACTGCTTATCCCGACGCTCGTGATTCTCTTCGGCGTCGACATCAAGCTTGCCGGCAGCCTGTCTCTAGCCGTCAGCCTGCCAACCATGCTGGTCAGCTTTACCCGTTACAGCCGCGACCGGAGTTTTTCAGTCCTCGGCGCCAATAAGCCGTTTCTCTTCCTTATAGCGGCGGGCTCCATCGCCGGAACCTGGATTGGAGGCCGTTTACTCGGCGTTGTTTCTGAAACCGTACTGATCCCGATGCTCGTCCTGCTTCTGCTGCTGTCCGCCCTCAAGGTATGGAAGCACCAGTAAACACCTCCACCAAGAACATCCATTGTAACGAGAAGGCATGAAAGAACTCCTCCTCATCAATATTTCAGGCCCGGACCGTCCGGGCCTCACCGCATCCATCACCGGGGTGCTCTCCAGCCACCTGATTCCGGTGCTCGACATCGGCCAGGCCGTCATCCACGACCATCTCGCACTCGGCATGCTGGTGGAAATCCCCGGCGGATCGGACTCGGCCGCCATCATGAAGGACCTCCTCTTTAAAGCGCACACCCTCGGCCTGCAGCTCACCTTCACGCCGGTCACCGAGACCGAGTACGCCCGGTGGGTCGACGAGCAGGGCAAAACCCGCCACCTGCTCTCGCTGCTCGGACGCAGGATCACCGCAGAACACCTCGGACAGGTGACTTCCATAGTCACCGCCCACGGCCTGAACATCGACACCATAAACCGCCTCTCCGGGCGTGTCCCTCTCGAAAACGGGACGAATGAGGACATAACGAAAGCCTGCGTAGAGTTTTCGGTGCGCGGCACCCTCCAGAATGAAGCGAAGTTCCGCGAGGAACTGCTCATCGTCACCGACACGCTCGGCATCGACATCGCATTCCAGGAAGACAACATCTTCCGCCGCAACCGGCGCCTCGTGGTCTTCGACATGGACTCAACCGTCATCACCTCCGAGGTGATCGACGAACTGGCCCTTGAAGCGGGTGCAGGGGCTGAAGTGTCCGCCGTTACAGAGCGTGCGATGCGCGGTGAACTGGACTTCTCTGAAAGCCTCCGCCAGCGGGTCATGAAACTGCAGGGACTGGAAGAAGGTGTCCTTGAGAAAGTCGCCCGGCGCCTCCAGCTCACCGAAGGAGCCGAAACCCTTTTCCATAACCTGCACAACCTCGGCTTTAAAACAGCAATCCTCTCCGGCGGGTTCAGCTATTTCGGCAGGTTCCTGCAGAAGAAGCTGCAGGTCGACTACGTCTACGCCAACGAACTGGAAATAAAGGACGGCAAACTCACCGGAAAGGTGATCGGACCGGTGGTGGACGGAAAAAGGAAGGCGGAACTTCTGGAGCACATCGCAGGGAAGGAAAACATCCGTCTCGAGCAGACGATTGCGGTCGGTGACGGGGCCAACGACCTCCCCATGCTCGCAAAGGCCGGACTGGGCATCGCCTTCCGCGCCAAACCCATTGTGCGCGAAAGCGCCCGACAGGCCATTTCAACCCTCGGCCTCGACGCCATTCTCTACCTCATGGGCTTCCGCGACCGCGACAACCTGCGATAATCTCAATACCCGCCCGACCACGAGGACACACCGCACAGACTCCCTTCACGCTGCGGCCCTGAGGGGCTCGATCAGTCGACGTATTCCACGTACTGCTGGAAGTCGGCGGCGGGAGGAAGAGTGATCGCGCCTGAAGTGCAGATCGGCACGCAGCGGGTACAAAGCACCACACAGTTGTAGGGGTTGGCTACAACCAGTTTCGGGCGGTGGATTCCGGCGGGGTCGGGAGGTCCCAGCTCGAATACCCCCGGCCGGCAGAGCACCCGGCAGTCGCCGCAGCCGTTGCAGAGCTCAGGCTTGATGGTCGGGTACCAGGGGATCTCCTCTCTTGGAACCGTGAGGCGTTTCTTCTTTTTTACCTGAGCCTTACTCTCCACCGTTGCGGGTTTCGGGGGGCAGACGGGCGCCGATGAGGAGGCTGGCGGAACCGAGGGCGGGGCAGCAGAAGCAATGGCATCGGCTTCGAAAACGCCCATGGAGCGTGACTTCTGCATCCGCCGCAGAGAGCGGACGGGTCGACAGAGGCAACCCTCGCAGGAGGGTTTTTCACACCGTCCGAAATAACAGTCAAGAATCAGCATACAGAGTCTCGGGACCCCTGGAGGCTCCATACGAAGCCACCAGAGCTCTTGTCGTTACGGGTTCAATGGATGAGTTCCACAAAGTGTTCAAAATCGGCGACAGCCGGAAGCCTTATAGCCCCTGAAGGGCACCGGGGTTCACAACGGGTGCAGAGCACCACGCAGTTGTAAGGGTTCATGACCGTCATCTTCGGACGCCCTGCACCAACCTCAAGCGCGGGGCCGAAGACCCCTGGCCGGCAGAGATCCTGGCACTCGCCGCATCCGTTGCAGAGCTCTGGATCGATCACGGGAAACCATGCAATCTCTTCACGCGGAGCTGTGAGGCGTTTTTTCTGTCGTGGAGTGGTCATTGGGTGGTCATTGGGTGGTCATTGAGAGCGTCATTGAGAGAGTCATTGAGAGAGTCATTGAGAGGTCACATGGTTCGCTTCTCTCATGTGAAAGAACGCTGAAAAGCCTATCCCCCCATCGGTCCTGCACCAGGGGGGTGCAGGCCGGAGAGAGGATGCAAATGTTTCGAGGCAGAACCCTCAGCTCTGTTTCTCGATGCAACGGTCGAGATGGCGGAGCTTGATTTCCACGGCTTCGGCAGCCTTGAGCAGCGGGTAGCCGGTGGGCGGGCCGGTAAGCAGGGGATGGGTGCCGAACTGAAGGGTCAAAAGTTCGTTGATGGTCATCTTCGTCTCGATGATGACACCGATGACATTGATCAGCTCACCTGCGCTGTTGCCGCCGGTGACCGCACCGCCGAGTACGAGGCCGGATTCACGGTTGACGATGAGCTTGACGAACTGCGTAGCGGTGCCGGGCATGGATTTCGGGTGCTTGTCAATACCCTCGAACCCTGCAGACACAACATCGAACCCGCGCTCTTTGGCGAGGCATTCAGTCACCCCGGCAGCTGCGAAGGTTATGCCGCCGATCGCGGTAGAGAATATGGAGATGGTGCCACCGAAGGTGCGGAGACGGGAGAGGCCGAAAAGGTTCATACCGGCGATCCTTGCTTCCGACACGGCTGTTGAGGCGAGCATCAGGCCCTTGACGATGCGGGTGATGAAGGAGAACTTCTCGGCGCAGTCGCCAACGGCGAAGATGTCCTTGTCCTCGGTACGCATATACTCGTCGACACGGATGGCTCCGAGCTCGTTGAGCTTGATGCCGGCTTTTTCGGCAAGTGTGACGTTCGGGGCGTAGCCGGTGGCGAGGATGACGGCATCGGCAGGAACCGAGTCGCCGCTCTCAAGCAGCACCCTTGACACCTTACCCTCTTCCCCAGCAAGCTCATGGACCTTTTCACCGGTGCGGAGCACAATGCCGCGATTCTTCAGGATTCCTTCGGCCTGCAGCGACAGGTCGCTGTCGAATGCGAGGCTGAGCACATGCGGCAGCACTTCAACGAGCGTGATATGTTTACCTTTCTTTGAGAGCTCATCGGCCATCTCGACGCCGATGAACCCGCCGCCGATGATGACGATGCGCTCGCATGATTCAAGGCGCTGACGCACATCGGCAAGATAATTGCGGTCTTTAGGAATGGTGAAGACATTCTGGAGATCGCGCCCCTTGAGCCAGCCCGGCACCCTCGGCAGTGAGCCGGTGGCAATGACGAGCTTGTCGAAGGTGATGGTCACGCCATTGGCTGTGGTTGCGGTCTTTGTCGAACGGTCGAGTGAGACCACCTCGTCGATGAGGAGCTCGACACCGGCACCTTCGATATGTGCATTCGGGATCACGTTCTGCTCGATGCCCTGAAGGGTACCGAACACATAGGGAATCCCGCAGGGAACCACGGCTTCAGCTTCCTTCCTGACGATCAGAAAACTTTTGGCGGCATAAAACGCCTTGCCTGTCGTGGCTGCGGCTATACCGGCGGCACTGCCGCCTATTACGAGAACATCTACGCTCTTTTCCATCATCGTCCCTTCTTATTGTTTTTTTAGTACTGCATTACTTTACGGTTAAACTGCACCAGCTATCCTACGAACTTCTTCAACAAAAATCCTGCATGCTTCCGCCACCCCTTCGGGATTTTTCCCGCCTGCTGTTGCAAGCTCCGCCTTGCCGCCTCCGCCACCCTTGACGGCTGCTGCTACGAGCCGGATAAGCTTTCCTGCGTCGATTCCTTTTTCCTTTACCGCCACGTCCGATGAAAACGCCGCAAGCGAAACCTTTCCGTCGACGACGCTACAGAGCAGGCCGGCCGAAATAGGAAACTGTTCGCGAAGCGCCATGGCCGATGAACGAAGGGTGTCGGCCTCAATACCCTCAAGCACCTTCGTCACGATCCTGCAGCCCCCTATCTCCTCGGCCGATGCCGCATCACGGACGAGGGCATCGATCACCGAAGCGCTTTTGATTCCTGTCAGCTGTTTTTCGAGTTCCTTCTTCTCCTCCTGCAGCTCGGCCAACTTCTCTGCGACAGGCTCGTCCGCCCTCAGCTTGAGCTGCTGGCGCACATTCTGGATTTCTTGGTACTCATTCCAGAGAAGGGTTTCGGCCGCACGGCCGGTGAGCGCCTCGATACGGCGTATGCCTGCGGCAGCGGAGGACTCGCTGATGATCTTGAAGATGCCGATCTGGCCGATGTTGTCGACATGGGTGCCGCCGCAGAGCTCCGCAGAGATTCCCGGCACTTCGACCATTCTGACACGATCAGCGTACTTGTCTCCAAAGAATGCCAGCGCGCCTTTGGCGATGGCCTCGTCGTAAGGAAGGTCGGCATGCTTTGAAACGTGCGCGGCACAGCGGATATGTTCGTTCACTTCAGCCTCAACAGCCTGTATCTCTTCGGGCGTCATTTTTGAAAAGTGGCTGAAGTCGAACCGCAGCCGTTCAGCTGTGACGAAGGAGCCTTTCTGCTGCACGTGACTGCCGAGGATCCGGCGGAGAGCGGCGTGGAGCAGGTGGGTTGCGGTATGGTTGCGTTCGGTCTCCTGACGGAGGAGGCGCTCAACCGATGCCTCAACGGGAGTGGCCTCTTCAATCACTATGTCCATAGGATCGATCTCGGTGTCACGGACCTTGTCGAAGGCGCGGCTGACCACGTGAACGAATGAGTCACCGTCCTTCCGGGTGTCGGTCACCTGCATGCGGTAGGCAGCACTCTCCAGCCATCCCCGGTCGCCTGTCTGGCCGCCGCTTTCGGCATAGAAAGGAGTCTCGGCGAGGACCAGAAGAAGATTGCCCGAAGCATGGGCGGCGCCAATGAGGGTTGAGGGCATTTCAAGGCGGTCGTAACCGAGAAACGTGGTGGCATGGCTGTCGCTGAACCACTGCCAGCTGCCGGCACCGTCTCCGGTCTGCTGTTTTTCACGCCTGTCACTTCTGGCACGGGATTTCTGCTCCTGCATGCAATGCTCGAAGCCTTCGCCGTCTACCTCGAGACCCGCTTCAGACGCAAGAAGCCTGGTAAGATCGAAAGGGAACCCGTAGGTATCATACAGCTTGAAGGCATCTTCTCCCTTAAGCATCCTGCCTCCCGCCCGGGAGGTAACGGCCGCCAGTTCAGCGAAGATTTCCATGCCGCGGTCCAGCGTGGTGATGAAGCTCTCCTCTTCTGCCCGTATGATGCGCTCGACCGCATCACGCCGGTCGCGGAGTTCTGCGAACACGTCACCCATGGAATCGGCAAGCGTACCGACAAGCTGATGGAGGATGGGGCCACGGCATCCGAGGTCCCTTGAATATCGAAGCGCCCGGCGCAGGATGCGGCGAAGCACATAGCCGCGCCCTTCGTTCGAAGGCATGGCGCCGTCGGAGAGAGCAAAGGTGAGGGTGCGGGCGTGGTCTGCTATCACCCGCATGGCGATATCCTGGCGCCCGTCCATGGATGCAGTGTAGGTAACGCCCGTCAGCTCCGAGAGGCGCTGAAAGAGCGGGAGGAAAACATCCGTATCATAGTTGGAGGCCTTCGACTGCATGACGGCGCAGACACGCTCAAAGCCCATGCCGGTGTCGACATGGCGCTGCGGCAGCGGCTCAAGCCGTCCATCCGGCTGGCGGTCATACTGGATGAAAACGAGGTTCCATAACTCTATGGCCCGGTGGTCGCCGGCGTTGACGAGTTCTTTGCCGGTTCCGTCGGGGGTGAGGTCGATATGGATTTCCGAACAGGGGCCGCAGGGGCCGGTTTCACCCATCTCCCAGAAATTGTCCTTGTCACCGAAGCGGAGGATGTGGGAGGGATCGATGGAGGTTTTCTCCGCCCAGATGCGGGCGCTTTCATCGTCGTCATGGTAGACGGTGGCGTAGAGGCGTTCGGCCGGCAGTTTCCATACTTCGGTGAGGAGCTCCCAGGCCCAGCTGATGGCCTCCTCTTTATAATAGTCGCCGAACGACCAGTTGCCGAGCATCTCGAAAAAGGTGTGGTGGTAGGTATCGCGCCCCACATCCTCAAGATCGTTGTGCTTGCCCGACGCGCGGATGCACTTCTGGGTGTCGGCGGCACGGGTGTAGGGCCTCGTGCCCTTGGCAAGAAAGACGTCCTTGAACTGGTTCATGCCGGCGTTGGTAAAAAGAAGCGTCGGGTCGTCGGCAGGGATGACCGGAGCTGAACGGACGATGGTGTGGTTCTTTGCGGCAAAAAAATCCAGGAAGGACTGCCTGATTTCTCGGGAATGCATAGCGAGGATGAATCTGGTTTCTGTAGGGCCGTTCATGCCTTGACATGTGCCTTAGAGGCGCAATGGGCTGGCTCTTTCGGCCACAAAGTTAACCTTTTTACGTCCTTGTTGCCAACTAAATATGTATTGTTTTTCACGCCGGTAACCATCACTTCCGGCGGCAGAGAGCTGCAGATGCAATCCCCCCATCTTCCGTAAAAAAGACTTATATTCATGGAGCCCCCCGCTCCGGGGGGCCATACTGAACACCAAAGGGAGGATCGCTATGAGCTGGGGAGTTGAAGATGAAGCCCGCCGCAAAGGGGTGAAAGCGTTGATGGATCTTTCCGAAAAGATCATGCGTGAAAACCCGAATCACGTCAACGATGTCAAAAAAAGCGACAGCGGATGCTGGATGGAACAGATGTACGGCATGCAGCGCTGCGACTTCTGCGACCTCGCCTCCGACTGCCCTATCCGCGAAGAGTCCGAGTGGCAGGCCTATCTGAAGGCGAACAACATCGTCATTGAAAAAAATCCAGACAAAGAGGAAGGGGCGGCGCCCGCCGACCTGAGATAGCCGAGGCTGGATATTCGGGCTTGCGTAAGCCCGAATGATGCCTTATATTCTATCCTTTAGCGTAGAATGCACAGGTGGCGCCCTGTATCTCTTCACCCGCCAGCAATACATTTCACCATACAGCGACCCGATGAACGCCATGAGGGGATGTTCACCGCTGGGAGGATTTTGCTGTTTATCAACCTTGAAAAGTAATTAAGGGACAATGACTGACACAAAAACGACAAAACGACAGGTCAATGTGACATCGAAAACCAGCGTCACGGTGCTCTTCGCCGGTGACTCTGGAGACGGCATGCAGCTGACCGGCACGCAGTTCGCCAACACCGTCGCGGTGTACGGGTCGGACCTGAATACCTTCCCGAACTTCCCCTCGGAGATCCGCGCCCCGGCCGGCACGATCTCGGGCGTATCGGGCTTCCAGATGCAGTTCGGCAGCACAGCCGTCTATACTCCCGGCGCAAAGTTCGACGTACTCATCGCCATGAACGCAGCCGCACTGAAGTCGAACATCGACAAGCTTCACCACGGCGGCATCATCATCACCGACACCGACGGATTCGATGCCAAGAACCTGAAGCTCTCGGGCTACGGCGAAGGCAACAGCCCGCTTGAGGACGGATCGCTTCAGGACTATACTCTCTTTGAAATCCCGGTCGTCTCACTCACCCGCGCGGCACTTGCCGACACCGGGCTCAGCGTGAAGAACATCGACCGCTGCAAGAACATGTTCATCCTCGGCATCCTCTACTGGCTCTACAGCCTGCCGATCGACACCACCGTCAAGACCCTGCAGACAAAATTCAAGAACAAGGCCGACATTGCCGATGCCAACATCAAGGCAGTACAGGCCGGCTACAATTTCGGTGACGAAACAGACATGTTCGCACAGTTCGGTCGCTTCGAAGTTGGTCCTGCAGAGATGAAGAAGGGCACCTACCGCCGCGTCACAGGCAATGAGGCAGCGGCAATAGGCCTAGCTGCCGCATCGAAGAAAGCCGGCCTGAAACTCTTCCTCGGCTCATACCCGATCACCCCTGCTACCGAGATCCTCCAGGCGCTCGCCAACATGAAGAAGTGGGGCGTAAAGACCTTCCAGGCTGAAGATGAAATCGCCGGCGTGCTCTCAAGCATCGGCGCATCATACGGCGGCGCGCTGGCAGCAACAAGCACATCCGGTCCGGGCCTTGCACTCAAATCCGAGGCGCTCGGCCTTGCCGTCATCATGGAGGTACCGCTTGTCGTCATAAACGTGCAGCGCGGCGGCCCCTCCACCGGCCTGCCGACCAAGCCCGAGCAGTCCGACCTCTTCATCGCCATGTACGGTCGCCACGGAGACGCACCGGTTCCCGTGATTGCCGCCTACTCGCCGGTCGACTGCTTCTACGCAGCCTACGAAGCCGCAAAGATCGCCGTCGAGCACATGACCCCGGTCATCTGCCTCACCGACGGATACCTCGCATTCAGCTCCGAACCGATGCTGATTCCCTCGCCCGACAGCCTTGCTGAAGTGAAACCTGTCTTCGCAAAGCCCCGAAACGAAGGCGACGCCCCCTACCTGCCCTACAAGCGCGACCAGCGCGGCGTAAGGGAATGGGCCATTCCCGGCACCAAGGGCCTCGAGCACCGCATCGGCGGACTTGAGAAGGCCAATGAAACCGGCAACGTCTCGCACGACCCTCTGAACCATCAGCTGATGACGGATCTCCGCATGGAGAAGGTTGCCAGCATCGCCGACTGCATCCCGCTCCAGACCATCGACAACGGTCCCGAGAAGGGCGACCTACTCGTGCTCGGATGGGGTTCGACCTACGGCGCCATAAAGATTGCCGTCAATCGCGCCATCGAGGCGGGACACAGCGTTGCACACGCACACCTGCGCTACCTGAATCCCTTCCCGAAAAACCTCGGCGAGATTCTCAGGAACTACAAGAAAGTGCTCATCCCCGAGAACAACTGCGGCCAGCTGCTGCTCATGATCAGGGACCAGTTCCTCATCGATCCTGTAGCCTTCAACAAGGTCGAGGGACTGCCGTTCAACGAGATGGAAATCGAAGCAAAAATCACCGATATCGTAAAGGAGCTTTAAATCATGACCGATACACTAACCACCCTGACCGCCAAGGATTTTACCTCCAATCAGGAGCCGAAATGGTGCGCGGGCTGCGGAGACCATGCAGTCCTGCAGCAGCTGAAAAGCGCTATGGCCGATTTAGGCCTCAAGACTGAAGAGGTTGTCGTGGTATCCGGCATCGGATGCTCCTCCCGCCTCCCATACTACGTGGCCACATATGGGGTGCACGGCATCCATGGCCGCGCCCTGCCGGTTGCCAGCGGCCTGAAAGCCGCCCGTCCCGAGCTGAACGTCTGGGTAGCAACCGGTGACGGCGATGCCCTGTCCATCGGCGGCAACCATTATATCCACACCATCAGGCGCAACCCTGACCTGAACGTGATCCTGCTCAACAACGAGATCTACGGTCTGACCAAGGGCCAGTACTCTCCGACTTCAAAGATCGGTCAGCGCACCGTCACTTCACCAAACGGCCTGATCGACCACCCGATCAATACCATTGCCCTGACCCTCGGAGCAGGCGGCACCTTTGTGGCAAGGGTGACCGACCGCGATGGCAAGTTCATGCGCGAAATCTTCAAGCGTGGTGCAGAACACCGCGGCACCTCGCTGATTGAAATCTATCAGAACTGCCCGATCTTCAACGACAATGCCTTCTCGGCTTTCACCGACCGCGAGCGTAAGGCCGACACCACGCTGTATGTAGAGCATGGTCAGCCGCTGGTATTCGGCAAGGAAAGCGACAAGGGCATCCGCCTCGACGGCTTCAAGCCGGTCAAGGTGGACCTCAACGACTCCTCGGTCTCGAAAAACGACCTCTGGATCCACGATGAGGGAGACTTCAACAAAGCCAACATCCTCTCACGCTTCTTCGACGATCCGAATGCTTCAGAGGACTTTCTTCCGAGACCCTTCGGCATATTCTATGTGGAAGACCGCTTCACTTACGAAGACGCGCTCACCGCACAGGTCGAAAAAGCTCAGGAGAACGGCGAAGGTACCCTCGAAGCCCTGCTGGCAGGCAACAGCACCTGGACCATCAAGTAACCCCTCCCTGAGCAAACAGGACGGGGCAACACAGGAAAAGCCGGCTTCACAGCCGGCTTTTCCTGTTTATCACCTCATCCAGGAACGATAAGTCAGGGACACCCGGGACCAGTCGGGTGTTCAGCCCTCGTCATTCCATACGCCCATGGCGGAAAACTTTTCGATCCGGTTATTGACAAGCTCCTTTTCCGGCACCGGCATAAGCGCCTGCAGTTCTTCGATGAGCATACCCTTCAAGGTGGAGGCCATAGCCTCGGGATTTGTATGCGCACCACCCATCGGTTCAGGAATGATGCGGTCGATGATACCCTGTTTCAGCAGGTCTTCTGCTGTGAGCTGCAGCGCCTCGGCCGCCTGCTCCTTATAGTTCCAGCTCCGCCACAGGATGGACGAGCAGCTCTCGGGGGAGATGACCGAGTACCAGCTGTTTTCAGCCATGAGAATGCGGTCGCCGACACCAAGACCGATTGCGCCGCCGCTTGCGCCCTCACCAATAATGACGACGATAACCGGAACAGTAAGCTTGGCCATTTCATAGAGGTTCCTGGCGATAGCCTCTGCCTGTCCGCGCTCTTCAGCCTCGATGCCGGGAAAGGCACCGGGGGTATCGATGAGGGTTATGACAGGCTTCCGGAACTTCTCGGCGAGCTTCATCAGCCGGAGAGCCTTGCGGTAGCCTTCTGGCTGGGCCATGCCGAAATTGCGGTAAAGGTTCGACTTGGTATCGCGCCCCTTCTGGTGACCGATAACCATGACCGGCTGCATGAAGCCTGATGCACGGTCTTCCAGACGGGCGAACCCGCCGACGATGGCCTTATCATCGCTGAAATGCCGGTCACCGGCAAGTTCAACGAAGTCGGAGGTCATCATGTAGATGTAGTCAAGCGTATAGGGGCGTTCAGGGTGGCGGGCCAGCTGCACCTTCTGCCAGCGGGTAAGGTTTTTGTAGATCGACTGGCGCAGAGCGTCGACCTTCATTTCCAGCGTTTCAATTTCTTTCGAGAGCGCATCGCTCTCCACGGGTGCCTGTTCGCGGGAGCTGCTCCGGAGACACTGGCGCATCTCGTTCAGTTTAGCCTCCAGTTCAACAACGGGCCGTTCAAAATCCAGCACGACTTTCGTAGCCATAGTGCGAAGTATAAGGTAAGATGGTCGCCCCCGTTGCCCCGACTGGGGTCCGGAAGCGGTTAGAGATAAAAAAAGTCCATCAGGCAGATGCCCGGATGGACTTTTTTATAATAATACAGCACAAAGCGGGAGAGGAGTGATTATCCACCGACCTCATCCTTAAGCGCCTTGCCAGGCTTAAACTTCACAACTTTCTTGGCAGCAATGGTGATGGCCTCGCCGGTCTGGGGGTTGCGGCCCTGACGTGCAGCTCTGTCGCCCGTGGTGAAGGTGCCGAAGCCAACGAGAGTGACATCGTCGCCACCCTTGAGGGAGGAGGTCACGACATTGATGAAAGCGTTGACTGCGCGCTCAGCATCGACTTTGGTGAGTTTGGCCTGTGCGGCAATCTTCTCTACTAACTCAGCTTTTGACATGTGGCATTGTTTTTTGTTGAAATAAATCCCGATCAATAATGCAAAGGTACTAATGGAATGAATTTAAACAGTACTTCATAAAGATGCAATCTGTTTTTACCCATAAAAGCCAATAGATTCGGCGATTTGAAGTTCGCCGTGCGCTATGTTATATTCACTATCTTTGATTCGGGGGTTACAGAATGACGCCCCGGTACGCAAATATTTCACCTGAGCAATGACGTCAATAAGCAATATCTCCAAAGGTTCCATCATCCGTTTCAAGGGGGAACCCCATATCGTGGAAAGCCTTGTGCACCGCACGCCGGGCAACCTCCGTGCATTTTACCAGGCGGGCATGCGCAACCTCAAGAGCGGCCGCAACGTCGAATACCGCTTCAGCGCCACCGAGTCCGTCGACCTCATCGTCACCGAACGCAAGGAGTACCAGTACCTCTATCCTGACGGAAGCGACTTCGTCATGATGGACAATGAAACCTTCGACCAGATCAATGTCCCCGAATCAGCGATCGGCCCTGCTGTCCGCTTCCTCAAGGACGGTGTGAACGCCATGATTGTGTTTTCCGACGACGGAACAATCCTCAGCGTCGAACTTCCGACCTTTGTCGAAGTTGAGATCACAGAGACCAGTCCTGCCACAAAGGACGACCGCGCAACCAGCGGCACCAAGACCGCGGTGATTGAAACCGGCGCCGAGGTCAATGTTCCCATGTTTCTACAGACCGGCAGCATCATCCGCGTCGACACCCGCAGCGGGGAGTATATTGAGCGGGTCAAAAAATAACCTTAAGCCCCACCTATCATGAATCTCAGCGAAATCAAACAGCTCATCGGCCTCGTTAACGGCTCTGATCTTCAGGAAGCCATCATCGAAGAAGGTGATTTCAAGATCATCCTTCGCCGTAACGTACCCCAGAGTGTGCAATACGCACCGGCTCCTGCTCCGGCAGCAGCTGCAGCACCAGCACCCGCCGCAGCTCCGGCGCCTCCCCTCGAAACCACCCTCACCGCTCAGGCAGCAGGGCTCATCGACGTCTGCTCTCCGATCGTAGGCACATTCTACCAGGCATCCTCACCTGATTCTGCACCGTTCGTCGCCGTCGGCGACACCATCAAGAAAGGCGATATCCTCTGCATCATCGAAGCAATGAAGCTGATGAACGAGATCGAAGCCGAGATTTCCGGAACTATTGCCGAAATCCTTGTTGAAAACGGCCAGCCGATCGAGTACGACCAGCCGCTTTTCCGTATCAAACCCTAACACATGCCATCCCCTACAACCGTGTTCAAGAAAATCCTTGTCGCAAACCGGGGCGAAATCGCCCTTCGCATCATGCAGACCTGCCGTGAAATGGGCATCAGCACGGTTGCAGTCTACTCAAAGGTAGATGCCGATTCAATCCATGTGAAGTATGCTGACGAAGCTGTCTGCATCGGACCAGCTCTGTCAAGGGAGAGTTACCTCAATATCCCGCGCCTGATGGCTGCTGCAGAGGTCACCAATGCCGATGCAATCCATCCCGGTTACGGGTTCCTCGCTGAAAACGCCGATTTTTCAGACGTCTGCGCTTCTGCCGGCATCAAGTTCATCGGGCCCTCAGCCAGGATGATCAACCAGATGGGCGACAAGAACACCGCCAAGTCGACCATGATTGCCGCCAACGTCCCGGTCGTTCCCGGCAGCCCCGGCCTTGTCACCGACCTCAAGGAAGCCATTGAAGTAGCGAACAAAACCGGATACCCGGTCATCATAAAGCCAACCGCCGGCGGCGGAGGCAAGGGCATGCGTGTCGTTCATGAAGAGAGCCAGCTTGAAAAGGCACTTAACACGGCAAGAAGCGAAGCTGAGCAGGCATTCGGCAACAGCGGCGTCTATATCGAGAAGTTCCTCGAAAACCCCCGCCATGTCGAAATCCAGATTCTTTCGGACCAGCACGGCAATACGATACACCTCGGTGAGCGTGACTGCACCGTACAGCGCCGCCACCAGAAGCTGATCGAAGAAACACCATCTCCGGTCGTCGACGAAGCGTTGCGCAAAAAGATGGGCGACGCAGCTGTCGCAGCCGCAAGGGCGATCAACTACGAAGGCGCCGGCACCATCGAGTTCCTGCTCGACCGGCACAAGGACTTCTATTTCATGGAGATGAACACCCGCATCCAGGTGGAGCATCCGGTCACCGAAGAACGCTACGATGTGGATATCGTGAAGGAACAGATCCTTGCAGCTGCCGGTGAATCCCTCAAAGGACGGGTATTCACCCCAAAGGGCCACTCCATCGAGTGCCGCATCAACGCTGAGGACCCTGAGCACATGTTCCGCCCCTCTCCCGGCAAACTTCAGGTGTTCCACACCCCCGGAGGTCACGGGGTGAGGGTCGATTCGCACTGCTACGCAAGTTACGTAGTGCCGTCCAATTACGACTCCATGATTGCAAAGCTGATCGTCACCGCTCATACCCGTGAAGAAGCCATCGAACGTATGTCACGCGCGCTCGATGAGTTTATCGTCGTCGGCATAAGCACCACCATTCCCTTCCACAAGCAGGTGATGCACAACCCTGTATTCCGCAGTGGCGACTACGATACCAGCTTCCTCGACAGCTTCCGCTTTGAAAAGAAGTAAGCAGGGACTGTGCCCCGGAGTTTTCCGGTTTCTGCACGCAGTGGCATACGTCGCTTTTACAAAGGCCGCCCCGATAGGCGGCCTTTTTTATTCCCCACCACAACCGGCCCTTATTAACGGACCAACAGCCGGACCAACAGCCGGACCAACAGCCGGACCAACAGCCGGACCAACAGCCGGACCAACAGCCACTTAAGACAGGATGTGCCGCGGCATAAACAAGTAAAGCCGCCCGAAGGCGGCTTTACTTGTTCTCTCTGGAGATCTCTTTATTACCATGAAGCGGATTCTACTCGTCCATCGCTTCACGACGGGCCTGGGCTTCAGCTTCTGCGGCTGCTGCTACGGCTTCAGAGGCTTCTACCGCTTCTCCTGCGAGGCGTATGGCCTTATACTTCTTCAGACCGGTACCGGCAGGGATCAGCTTGCCGACGATGACGTTCTCCTTCAGGCCTGCAAGATGGTCGACCTTTCCGGCGACTGCCGCATCGGTGAGCACCTTTGTAGTCTCCTGGAAAGAGGCTGCTGAGATCACGCTCTCGGTCTGCAAGGCAGCGCTGGTGATGCCGAGCAGGACCGGATGCGAGGTCGCCTGAAGGGCGGGCTCGAACGCGATGAGCTGCTTTTCGTTCTTGCGCAGGTCACGATTGAGCTTGGTGATTTCGCGCAGGCGGTGGAGCTGGTCATCCTGGATTCTCGGCGGAGCATCACCCCGCTCGGTGATGCGCACCTTTTCGGACACGTTTTCGTTGGCTTCAAGGAAGACGCTACGGTCGATCAGGTCACCGGGAAGCAGTTCAGTATCACCGGGCTCCTCGACACGGACCTTCTGCAGCATCTGGCGAACGATCACCTCAAGATGCTTGTCGTTGATTTCAACACCGGCGTTGATCTGGTAAACCTTCTGGATCTCGTTGACCAGATACTGCTGCACAGCATTCGGGCCCTGGATGCGAAGGATGTCCTGCGGTGAAACGGCGCCATCGGTCAGCGGTTCGCCGGCCTTGACCTCGTCACCCTCGTTGGCGAGCACATGCTTACCGACCTGGACATAGTATACCTTCTCTTCCCCGAAGTCGTTCTTTACCTTGATTTCCTTGCTGCTGCGGCGCTGTGAACCGAAACTGACATAGCCGTCGATTTCAGTGACGATAGCCGGATCAGTTGGAATACGGGCCTCGAAGAGTTCGGTAACCTTCGGCAGACCGGCGGTAATGTCACCGCCGACACGGTCAAGGTTGCGAGGAACCTTTGCCATGATGTCGCCGGGAACTACTTTCTGGCCGTCCTCGACGTACAGGTTGCTCTTGATCGGAACAGGGTAGGTCTTCTGAACCTCGCCTGACGCATCAATAATCATAAGGCGCGGCTCACGGGTCTCGGTAGCACGAAGTTTCGAGCGCCAGTTGATGATGGTATGCTGGGCAAATCCGGTCTGGGGATCGACCTCTTCTTTGTACGTCACACCCTTCTCGATATCAGCGAACTTGACGGTACCGTTGATTTCGGCGATGATCTGCGTGCTGTTGGGCTCGCTGCTGAAGAGGACCTGGTCCTTTTTGACCTGGTCGCCAGGAGCGACTGCAAGATGAGCGCCGTGCGGGACGACATAGCGCTTCAGCACCTTTCCGCTTTCGGGGTCGACGATATTGACTTTACCGTTCTTCTGGATGACGATGGTGTGCTGTTCCTCAACACCGTCCTCGTTGATTGCGGCGTGCTCAACAGTCTTGATGTCCTCGAACTCGACCGCACCCTCATTGAAGGCCTTGGTCTCGGTTTCGGAAATGCCGCCCTGCGCCGTACCGCCCTGGTGGAAGGTACGAAGCGTCAGCTGGGTACCAGGCTCACCGATGGACTGCGCCGCGATGACGCCGACCGCCTCGCCGATTTCAACCAGCTTGTGGACCGAGAGGTTGGTACCGTAGCACCGCGAGCAGATGCCGATTTTCGACTCGCAGGTAAGCACCGAGCGGATTTCGGCCTCTTCGACGCCCGGAGTGTCCTGGATGATCTCTGCGAGCTCCTCGGTGATGGTCTCGCCGGCAGGTACGATGACGTTGCCGGTGATGGTGTCATAGATGTCGCGTGCAGCGACACGTCCCTTGATCTTCTCGCGGAACTTGATCTGGCCGCTGGTCTCCTCCTCGATATTGCGCTGGATGAAAAGGCCGCGGGTTGTACCGCAGTCGTCCATCGTGACAATGACGTCCTGGGCAACGTCATGCAGACGCCTCGTCAGGTAACCGGCATCTGCCGTTTTCAGCGAGGTGTCGGAAAGACCCTTACGGGCACCATGCGTTGAGATGAAGTACTCAAGTACGGTCAGACCTTCCTTGAGGTTCGAAATAATCGGGTTCTCGATGATCTCGCCCGGCTGTCCCGACATGGACTTCTGCGGACGGGCAATAAGACCCCTCATACCAGTAAGCTGGCGGACCTGCTCACGCGAGCCACGGGCGCCGGAATCAAGCATCATGTAAAGCGGGTTAAACCCTTCGCGGTCTTTCTTGAGCTTCTGGTAGGACTCCTCTGCAACGATGTTGGAGGTCTTCTGCCAGACGTCGACGATCTGGTTGTAACGCTCGTTGTCGGTAAGGGTACCGCGGTTGTATTCCTTGACGACCCTCGTGCTGTCGCGCTGGGCGGCCTTGATGTGCTTGGCCTTGGTTTCAGGCACGATGGCGTCGGAAAGACCGACCGAAAGGCCGCCTTTCATGGCATAGTGGAAACCGACCTGCTTGATATTGTCAAGGAAGCGAGCGGTTACGACGTTACCAACCTCGCTCGAGAGGCGGCCGATGAGCTCCTTGGCCACTTTCTTGTCGATAACGCGGTTGATGAAACCGATCTCTTCGGGAACGCTTTCGTTGAAGATCACGCGGCCGACCGTAGTGAGCAGCATGGTCTTTTTCTCGAGCTGCTTCTTGAGCCACTCGTACTTTTCAGTACCTGCTTCCTGGATCCAGTCGAGCGCACGGAGCGAATCGAACTTCTGGTCGAGACGACCATTGTACTGCACAAAAATCTGTGCGTGCAGTCCGAGGCGTCCTTCGTTATGAGCAATGAGCACATCCTCGCGGCTATAGAAGATGCCGGCCTCGCCAAGACTGCCGGGGCGTGACTTGGTAAGGTAGTACATACCGAGCACCATGTCCTGGGAAGGAACGGTGACCGGTTTTCCGGACTGCGGCAGAATCAGGTTGTGCGAGGAAAGCATGAGGAGCGAAGCCTCAAGCTGTGCTTCCTGCGAAAGCGGCACGTGCACGGCCATCTGGTCACCGTCAAAGTCGGCGTTGAATGCCGTACAGACGAGCGGGTGAATCTGAATGGCCTTGCCCTCGATCAGGGTAGGCTGGAAGGCCTGGATACCAAGACGGTGGAGGGTCGGTGCGCGGTTGAGGAGCACCGGACGGCCATCGATGACTTTTTCAAGCACATCCCAGACAATGGGATCCTTCTTGTCAATCAGCTTCTTGGCTGATTTGACAGACTTGGCGATACCGCGTTCGACGAGACGGCGGATGACGAAGGGCTGGAAGAGCTCGATGGCCATGCTCTTCGGCAGTCCGCACTCGTGGAGTTTCAGTTCAGGTCCGACGACGATGACGGAACGGCCGGAATAGTCGACACGTTTACCGAGCAGGTTCTGACGGAAGCGGCCCTGCTTGCCCTTGAGGGCGTCGGAGAGCGACTTCAGCGGACGGTTGGATTCACCGGTTTTCACGGCGTTGGCCTTGCGCGAGTTGTCGAACAGTGCGTCGACAGCTTCCTGCAGCATCCGCTTCTCGTTGCGAAGGATGACCTCAGGGGCACGGATGTCGATGAGCTTCTTCAGGCGGTTGTTGCGGATAATAACCCTGCGGTACAGGTCGTTGAGATCGGACGTGGCAAAACGGCCACCTTCGAGCGGAACGAGCGGACGGAGCTCCGGCGGAATGACCGGGATGGCTTCCATCACCATGTACTCGGGCTTGTTGCCCTCATAGATATAAGGCTCGGGGATTTCATCCTCGGGGAAAAGTCCGGTGGACTTTTTGCGGACCTTACGCTGCGGCTCGTAGCTCTTGCGGAAGGCCTCGACAACCTTCAGGCGCTTGAGTGCGTCGGCACGCTTCTGCTCGGAGCTGCTCTCCTTCAGGATCTTCCGGAGCTGCACAGCAGAACCATCGAGATCGAGGTTCTTCAGGAGCATATGGATAGCCTCGCCGCCCATCTTGGCAACGAACTTCTGGGGATCCGAATCCTCCAGATCCTGGTTGTCTTCGTACTCGGTAATAATCTGGAAGTACTGTTCCTCGGTCAGGCGGTCGAGCTTCTTGATACCCTGCTTCTCGCCCGGTTCGCCGGGGTTGATGACCACGTACACTTCATAGTAGATGATGCGCTCGAGTTCCTTGGTGGAAAGATCGAGCAGGGCGCCGATCTTGCTCGGCACCGAGCGGAAGAACCAGGTGTGGACGACCGGAACGGCAAGGGAGATATGTCCCATGCGTTCACGCCGCACGCTCTTGGTGGTCACTTCAACACCGCAGCGGTCACAGATGATGCCCTTGTAGCGCACCCTCTTGTACTTGCCGCAGTAACATTCCCAGTCCTTGGTGGGACCGAATATCTTTTCGCACATCAGGCCGTCGCGCTCAGGTTTGAACGTACGGTAGTTGATGGTCTCGGGTTTCAGCACCTCTCCACGCGAGTGGGCGAGGATGCTCTCGGGCGAGGCGATGCTGAACTTTATCCTTGAAAAATCACCTTTCAGCGGCGATGCTCCCTGTGAAAAAATCATGATCGATATCCTGGTTAAACGACTCTTTTCAGCTTCCGTTACTATTGGTCACTCCGGGGCCCCTGCCCCTCCTGCTAAGGGACCCTGTCGTCGATGCGAATCTCGAGGCCGAGACCCTGCAGCTCCCTGATGAGCACGTTGAACGACTCGGGGATGCCTGGCTCGGGAAGGTTCTGGCCCTTCACGATGGCCTCGTAGGTCTTGTTACGACCGACAACGTCATCGGATTTAACCGTCAGCATCTCGCGAAGTATGTTGGCCGCGCCATATGCCTCAAGCGCCCAGACCTCCATTTCACCGAATCGCTGGCCGCCGAACTGCGCCTTACCGCCAAGCGGCTGCTGGGTGATGAGGGAGTAAGGGCCCGTTGAGCGGGCGTGGATCTTGTCATCGACGAGATGGCTCAGCTTCAACATGTAGATGTATCCAACCGTTACCTCGTCATCGAACTGCTCTCCGGTACGGCCGTCGTAGAGACGGACCTTGCCGTGGGACGGAAGCCCCGCCCTTTCCAGCTCGGCCTGAACCTCTTCGTAGGTTGCGCCGTTGAAGATCGGGGTCTTGAACTTGACGCCAAGTTTCTTGGCCGCCCATCCGAGTGATGTTTCATAAAGCTGGCCGATGTTCATGCGGCTCGGCACGCCGAGCGGGTTCAGCACGATGTCAACCGGAGTGCCGTCGGCCATGAAGGGCATATCCTCAATGGGGAGGATCTTGCCGACCACACCTTTGTTTCCGTGACGACCTGCCATCTTGTCACCGACCTGGATCTTGCGTTTCTGGGCAATGTACACCTTTGCCAGCTCCTCGATTCCGGGAGGCAGCTCATCGCCGACATTGACCTTGTACTTTTCATTCTCGCGTTCGTCGGCGAGGTCCTTCAGCTTAAAGCGGAACTCCTTGACGAGTCGTATAACGGCTTCATCAACCTTCTTTGTTCCGGTGAGGCCGAGAGAGAAATCGATCGACTCAAGGAACGGCTGGCTTGAAAACTTTGCGAGAAGTGCATCGTCGAACGCTGCCCCTTCTTCGGCAAGGCTCTTGCCCTTATCGCTCGTAAGCCCCTTCACTTTCTTGCCCTGAAGCATCTGGCGGAGCCATTTCTCGAAGCTTTTGCGAAGTTCGATCTCACGGCGCTCGAAACGGGCGTCGATGAGTTCGAGCTTCTCCTTTACATCCATACCAACCTTCTTCTTCCGGCTGAACAGCTTCGTCTTGATGATGATACCCTTCATGCCGGCGGGTACGTGCAGGGATGCATCCTTCACGTCGCTCGATTTATCGCCGAAAATGGCGCGCAGGAGCTTCTCTTCCGGCGTCGGGTCGCTTTCGCCTTTCGGCGTGATCTTGCCTACCAGAATGTCGCGTTCCTTGACCTCTGCACCGATGCGGACGATACCGTTTTCATCGAGGTTTCTGAGCGCTTCGTCGCTGACGTTGTAGATGTCGCGGGTGAACTGCTCTTCACCGCGCTTGGTGTCGCGGACGTTCGATTCAAACTCGTGGACATGGATGGAGGTGAACACATCGTCGTAGACGAGGCGCTCACTGAGGATGATGGCATCCTCGAAGTTGTAACCGCGCCACGGCATGAATGCCACAAGCACGTTCTTGCCGAGTGCGAGCTCGCCATCCTCAGTCGAGGAGCTGTCAGCAAGCACCGTACCTTTCTCGACCTTCTGGCCATTTTTCACAAGCGGCTTCTGTGATATGCAGGTATCCTGGTTGGAGCGCTTGAACTTGATCAGCCGGTAGGTCTTCAGTCCTTCGTTCGGATCGAGCAGCGACATGTGCTCGTTATTCTCGGTGTCGATGTCGTAACGGACCTTGATGTACTCCGCAGTGACCTCTTCGGCAACTCCGGGGCCTTCGCCGAGAATGACCGAACGTGAGTCACGAGCAACCTTGGCCTCCATGCCGGTGCCGACGACCGGCGCCTCGGAAACGAGGAGCGGAACAGCCTGACGCTGCATGTTGGCGCCCATGAGGGCTCGGTTACCGTCATCATGCTCGAGGAACGGGATAAGGGCTGCAGCCGCGCTGACGATCTGTACGGGAGAGACGTCCATATAGTTGACATCCTCGGACGGAACAAGCGGGTAGTCACCCTTGGTTCTGGCCTGCACGGATTCGACGGCGATGTTGTTGTTATCATCCATCGGGATGCTGACCGGCACGGTGATCTTGTTCTCTTCATCCTCGGCCGAGAGCATGATGACCGTATCGGTCACATGCCCCTTCTCAACTACACGGTAAGGGGTCTGAATGAAGCCCTTGTCGTTGATTTCGGCATAGACCGAAAGCGATGAAATAAGTCCGATGTTCGGGCCTTCAGGGGTTTCGATCGGGCAGAGCCTGCCGTAATGGGTGTAGTGGACATCACGAACCTCGAAGCCTGCGCGCTCGCGGGTAAGACCGCCCGGTCCGAGCGCCGAAACCCTCCGCTTGTTGGTCATCTCGGCAAGCGGGTTGGTCTGGTCCATGAACTGCGAAAGCTGGCTCGTGGCAAAGAAGCTCGAGACCACACTTGAGACGGTTCGCGCGTTGATGAGGTCGGCAGGCGCGATCTTGTCGGAGTCACGGCTGTTGAGTTTTTCACGCACGTTCTTGCCCATTCTGGCAAGACCGATGACAAACTGGGCGGCAAGCTGCTCACCGACCGAACGCACGCGGCGATTGGCCAGATGGTCGACATCATCCACCTCAGCCTGTCCGTTGACCAGCTTGATGAGGTAGTTGATGACGGCGATGATATCAAGGTGGGTAAGCACCAGGATCTCTTCGCCGAGCGGCTCGTCGGAAAACGACTGGATGGTCTGGAGGATCTTCTGGTGGATCGTGTCGGAGAGCTGCCTCAGCTCGCCCTTTCCGCCAAGGTACTCATCCATTTCACTGAACTCGCGGCTGAGTTTTTTACCGATGCGGTAGCGGCCAACTTCGCCGAGGTCATACTTCTTCTGGTTGAAGAATGTGCGTTCGAGGAAGCTGCGGGCAGCATCGATGTCGGGAGCCTCGTTTGCGCGAAGCTCTTCGTAAACGATTTCAAGCGCCTCTTCCTCGGTGGCAGAACTGTCGTTGAGAATCGTGTTGATGACAATGGACTTATCCTGCCCCTTATCGCTGCCGTTGAAGCTCTTCATGATCTTCACGCTCTTGTAGCCGGCAGCCTGAATCTGCTCGAAGACATCTTCGGTGATGGCCGTACGGGCACTGACAACTTCACCGGTCTGCATGTCGACGATGTCTGAAGCAAGGTACTGGCCGACGAGGCGGTCCCTCTTTGCCGCCTTCAGCGGAACTTCTTCAACAAGGTCGAAGAGTCCGAGAATGTCCTCATCGCGGGTAAAGCCGATGGCGCGAAGCAGCGCGGTGACCAGAAAGTTCTTCTTCTGGTCTATATAGACGAAAATCTGGTTGTTGATATCGGTCTGGAACTCAATCCACGACCCACGGGTCGGGACGATCTTGGCCGAATACATTTTCTTGCCGTTCGGGTGGACAGCTTCGCTGAACACCACGCCGGGGGAGCGGTGGAGCTGGGCCACGACGACGCGCTCGGCACCGTTGACGATGAACGTTCCACGTTCGGTCATGTAGGGAATCCTGCCGAGATAGACCTCCTGCTGGATGGTCTCCTTCCAGTCGGTTTCGTCGGGCTCGTCCTTATAGGAAAGCTTCAGCTTGACCTTCAGCGACACATCATAGGTCAACCCGCGCTCGATGCAGTCTTCTACGGTGTACTTCGGTTTGTCGAAGCTGTAGGAGATGTACTCGAGAAGGTAAAGACCCCTGGTATCGGTAATCGGGAATGCGCTCCTGAGTACCTTTTCCAGACCCTGATCCCTGCGCTTTGCGAGAGGAACACTGTCCTGTATGAAGTTATGGAATGAGTCGAGCTGGACTTTTAAAAGGTCGGGAGCCTCTATAATGCTTTGGATTTTGGAAAAGTCAATAGACGGTGTTGATGTTGCATCAGCCACTTTCACAAGCACCTCGCTTTTGGTTCAATTGCATGAAATCTGTTAACCCGGCCGGCTATTACCCGGTTGCATCCTGGTCATATCGTCACGTGAGCACGGCTAAAATACCACTTGCAGAAACAGACAAAGCTCCGCTTCATAAAGAAGCGGAGCTTGCTGTTTAAATCGGCTCTTCTGAAATCACTTCAGCTCTACGGATGCGCCTGCGTCCTTGAGCTCCTTCTGGAGCTTCTCGGCTTCGTCCTTGGAGACAGCTTCTTTGACGGTCTTCGGTGCACCGTCGACCAGATCCTTGGCCTCTTTAAGGCCGAGGCCGGTGATGGCGCGCACAACCTTGATAACGTTGATCTTGCTCTCGCCGGCGGCGGTCAGGATAACGTCGAACTCGGTCTGCTCTTCAGCTGCTGCGGCTGCGGCAGGTGCTGCTGCGGCTGCGCCGGCAACGACTGCAGGAGCTGCGCTGACGCCGAACTTCTCTTCAAGTGATTTGACAAGCTCAGATGCTTCGGTAAGGGTAAGTTTACCAATTTCCTCTACAAGTGTTTCGATGGACATTATTGCCTCTCTCCTGGTTTTGATTGACGGTTGTAAATTTCTGTACTGAGTGCGTAATAGACTTAAAACGACCCCTTACTGCTTCTGTTTTCCGACCTGGTCGATGACAGAGACGAGGTTTCTCATCACCGCATTGACAACCATCGGAACGGAAGCAACCACGTTGTTGATGACACCTGCTGCCCGACCGATGTTCTCGGTTTTAGTCAGCATCTCCGACAGTGCAGGAAGCTTGTCCGAACCGAACACAACACCGTCGATGGCGGCCATCTTGAACTTCAGGGCCTCATTGGTTTTACTGAACTTGGTTATCACCCTTGCAGGGGCGATGGGATCGTCGTAACCGAAGGCTACGGCAGTAGTGCTTTTCAGCGCCGGAGCCAGCTTGTCGGCACCTTCCATATCGCTGAGCGCCTTCCTGATCAGGGTATTCTTGACCACGCGGTACTCGACACCGGCCTTGCGGAACTCATTGCGGAGTTCAGCCATCCGGGCCACAGTGAGGCCCTGGAACTCGGTCAGGTATATGCCCTGTGAACGACGGAGCTTCTCGGAAACTTCGCTGACCACCTGTTCTTTCTTATCTCGCTTCATCGTATAAACCGTTTGTTATTAGGCGACAAATTTCTCTCTCTTGATCCGGACGCCGGGCGACATGGTGCTGGAGACCGCTATACCCTGGACATACTGCCCCTTTGCCGCAGAAGGCTTAAGGCGCACAACTTCCTTGAGAAAGCTGGTGATGTTGGCGACCAGCTGTTCGGCCGGGAAGGAGGCCTTGCCGACGGGGGCGTGGACGTTACCGGCCTTGTCGACGCGGAACTCAATCTTGCCAGCCTTGACCTCTTTGACAGCCTTTGCCACATCCATGGTCACCGTACCCGATTTCGGGTTCGGCATGAGGCCGCGGGGTCCGAGAATCTTGGCTACCTTGCCGAGCTGACCCATGACGTCGGGAGTGGCGATGATTACATCAACGCCGGTCCAGCCGTTCTGGATTTTTTCTATGTACTCTTCAAAACCGACGAAATCTGCGCCGGCCTCGGTTGCCTCTGCGGTCTTGGCCTCTTTGCAGACGACCAGAACCGAAACAGTTTTGCCTGTGCCATGCGGAAGCATGACGGTGCCGCGAACGACCTGATCCGCGTGACGGGGATCAACACCGAGCTTGACCGACACATCAACGGTGGCGTCGAACTTCACATTGGTGATCTCCTTGACCTTGTCGACTGCATCTGCGAGGTCGTACTCCATGTTGCGGTCGACCAGTGCAGCAGCTGCCCTGTAATTCTTTCCTGCCATTCTTTATGTTATGCTAGTGGTTGAAAAAGCGGCTATGCAGCCTCCCACGACTTCAAATGAAACGGGCTCTCTCAGCCCTCTACTACAATACCCATGCTTCTTGCCGTACCCATGATCATCTCTTCGGCACCGCGAAGATCGAAGGCATTGAGATCAGGCATCTTCAGTTCGGCGATCTTGCGTACCTGATCGCGGGTAACGGTGCCGACCTTGTTGCGGTTCGGCTCACCCGAACCCTTCTGCAGCTTAGCTTCCTTCAGAAGGAGCACGGCGGCAGGCGGCGTCTTGGTGATGAAGGTGAACGACTTGTCCGAAAAGACGGTGATCACCACAGGGATGATCATGCCGGCCTCTGACTGGGTCTTTGCATTGAACTGCTTGCAGAACTCCATGATGTTCACACCCTTCTGACCGAGGGCGGGACCGACAGGAGGTGCGGGATTCGCAGCGCCGGCAGGGATCTGAAGCTTGATAAAACCGATTACCTTTTTTGCCATTGTCCTATGTTCTGTTCAGAAGCTTACCAGCGTAAGCCCGTGTTGTATTTATTGTGAAACTGACTTAACCTGCGAGAAATCAAGCTCCGTCGGCGTACTGCGGCCGAAAAAGCTGATCATTACTTTCACTTTCATCCGCTCGGTGCAGACATCGTGGACGACGCCGGTAAGCGAACTGAACGGACCGTCGATGACCTTAACGGAATCGCCGATCTGGAAGGGCGACTCTATGACGGCACGGTGCTCAACGGCAGCCTCCGGTTGAAGCAGTTTTTCGACTTCGTCGGGGCGGAGCGGAATCGGGTTATCATCAACACCGAGGAAACCCATGATCGAAGGGATGTCGAGAATAAGGTTGCGGGTCTGTTTGTCAAGTATGGCTTCGATCAGCACATAACCCGGAAACGCATTCTTTGTCATACTGCGCTTCTTGCCGTTCTTGACCTCTACGAACTTCTCGTAGGGCACATACACCTGCAGGATCTTTTCCCCAAGCCCGCTGCGCTCCACTTCAGCCTCTATACCCTCCTTGACCTTTCTCTCGTGCCCGGAATAGATCCTGAGGGCATACCAACGTGCCACCGGCGGCATTCCCTGGTCCTCAGCTTCTTTTTTTCTTGCGGCCATCCTGACTCCCCTTTCCGGTTTCTTACAGTAACTTTCCCATCACGAAGTTTATCACCCAGTCGACGAGGAAGGTGAACAGGGCGAGGAGGCCGGACACCGTCAGGACCACCACCGTCAGATCTTTCAACTCTTCCTTGCTCGGCCAGACGACCTTGCGCATCTCTGCGACAACGTCCCTGTAATACTGACCGACCTTACCGATATACTTGTTCATGAATCACGGCCCGGAATAAACTGCGCTTCCATACAAATAAAAATCATGCGTGCACGTCAGGAGGGAATCGAACCCCCAACCTGCGGTTTTGGAGACCGCTGCTCTACCAATTAAGCTACTGACGTA
>FUWD012823875.1_pt1 | contig 43527 bp, 60 predicted proteins | sample 1063281 | NCBI WGS metagenome assembly FUWD01 (sample SAMEA79048168, study PRJEB19326) | metagenome | biome: marine | reverse complement strand
ATATTATTTGAAATTTATTGGCGAAAAAGGTAAATGTGTTGAATGTGGAAAAGATGTGAAATTTGGTAATTTACGAGTTGGATATATTAAATTTTGTAGCAACAAATGTTCTTCAAATAATTTTGAAAATTTGGAAAAAAGAAAAGAATCTATATTAAGAAATAATAAAGGGATACATCCAAGCAAAACAACTTATCAAAAATTAAAAGACAGATATCCAATGCTTATAGAAGTTGAAGAATTAAAGGAAGGAGCCAATGGTACAATATTAGCCCATTGTAAAAACTCAAATTGTAAAAATTCAAAAGAGAATGGCGGGTATTTCGAACCAACAATATATCAATTGGGTTGGAGAAAAGATGGGATTAATGGTCATGACACAGCTTATTTATATTGTTGTGAAGAGTGTAAACATGCATGCCCATTATATCATAAATCTGCTGCCGCACTCCATAATCTTTTCAACGAAAATAAAGAAATATTATTTACACCAGAAGAACGTTTAACCTGGAGAACAGAAGTCTTTGCGAGACAATTGCGAGAACATCCAGAACATATTATAAATTATTGTGAGATATGTGAGACGACTGAAAATCTCCAAGCACATCATATACATCCAATAAAATTAGAACCTGGTTATTCCTTAGATCCTGAAAATGGAATTATTCTTTGTGAAAAATGCCATTACGAAATAGGACATAAAAAAGGAACCGAGTGCTCTACTGGAAACTTAGCTAGTAAAATGTGTAAATAAACATATAATTGAAATTTTAATAAGGAGTATTAATATGAATGACGAAACTATTATAATTATTAAAAAAGGAACAGTTTTTACAACATTTAATAGATCTGAATTATTGAAGGCAGCTCCTACTCATGATGGTATTATATTTGAATTTTTGGGAGGTCTTCGTTTATATTATGAACAAGCTTATATGGAGAATGGAACCAAAGAAAAAATTTGTCAAGATATAAATAAATTTAAGGGCAAGATTATTGTGGATTTGCTTAATCCAGTCGTTCCAGTAACCGTTCAGATTGTATAAGAAATTCAAGATTTTTTATAAGTTAATATATATATCTTACTAAGATATAGAAATTTGTTATGCCAGATTGGCGGAACTGGTCTACGCATGAGACTTAAAATCTCACGGACTTTATGTCCTTGTCGGTTCAAATCCGACATCTGGCACCAAGTATCATAACACTGTTTTATATCTAATAATATAGATCTGACAAAAATATTTTTATCAGATTATTTATATTATTAATCTCTTAAAAAGAGGTGGTGAGATGTTTGAATTTTTTCCGAAAAAGGTATGAAAATTACCTTTCAGAACGGTTATACGGTCAGTAAGCGGTGACCTTATCCCCCATCCAATTTACTTATAATAAGTAAATTGGATGGGATTATTTTATAATGTTTTTAGGTACCATATTTTTTTTAAACAAAAAAAACAAAAAAAGGAAATTAAAAATGAAAAAAGTTTTCTCAGTTATGGCAGTATGCGGTTTTTTTATTCTCAGTGTAAATGCGGAAGCAACTCCTATTAATTATACAGGGGAAGTATTTGACAATGTTCCGGTATATGGAACTATTATTAATAAACCGAATTATTGGAAATTTTATGGACATTCTGGGGATATTATCTCTATTTCAATGGACAGAGTGGCCACTAATCCGCCAGATAATAATTATGGAACATTAGATCCTTTTATTTATTTATTTCAAGGATCTGAGGATTTTGATAATTTAACTTATTTGACTGGGGATGATGATGGGGGCAGTGATTCGCCGGATGGCCCTTTTAGAAATTCATTGATTAGCAATTATATGCTTTCAGAAGATGATAATTACACAATTTTTGCTCAAGGAATCTGTCCAAACTTGGGGCCTTATAAATTGACAGTAGATGGTATTTCAACTCCAGTTCCTGAGCCAGCAGCAATATTGCTTTTTTCAACTGGAATTTTTTCTTTAGCCGCACTTAGAAATAGGAGGAAAAAACTTAAATAAATAAATCAAATAAAAAACTCAATTTTAAAACATTTAAAAAAACAAATAAAAGGTAAAATCATGGATTATACAGAATATAGCGGTTTGACAGGTTTGGGATATAGTGAAGCAGAAATAACTGATCCAAAAGATGAATTTTTTCACTCAGTATATATTGCCGGTAAGAGTCGAAAAAATGAAGAAGGAATTATTGAAAAACCTGACATGCTTCAAATTCGGGGTGTGGAATATAATAAAGAAAATGTGTATATGATTGTATTACATACAAAACAAGTGCTGGTGAAAAACCGTAAGGAAGGAAATTCAGAAAAATTAGACTGTTTTTCATATCAAGAAGGTCCTGCTCCATGGGTTGGAACTTCAGGAAATACATGTGGAAAAAACTCAGCGGAAAGAAGCTCAATTCCATTTTGTCAACAATGTCGTGCCCAGTTAATTGTTTCAGGAATATTATGCGATGAAAATGGTAACCCAACAAAGGATGAAGAAAATAAACCAGTATTTGTTTTCATTCGGGGGAAAGGAATGAAATATGCTGGTATATCTAGTTATTTGAATGATATGTCAAAGAAAACTTTCGAACCAATTTTTAATCCTCAAACTCCAGAATCTATATTGTTTGAGAAGGACGTGGTAAATAACAAGAGATGTATTACCAAGATTGGAATCACATTCGCAGATTCATCTTTTGGTCAAAAAACTGTATTTGAATTGACTGATGGAAATATGCTTCCAGTTGAAACGGTATTAGAAGTTTTGAAAATCCAAAAGAAGACTATGGATAAATTCAAGGAAAAGATGGATTGGAGTTTGAAAAAAACAATTCCAAGCCAACCTGCTCAACAGGCAATGCCGACTTCAATCCAAGAAATTCCTGATTCTCCTAACCAGAAAAATTCAACACAAACAAGCCAGGAAAAATCAAAGACTCCGCCACCGAGTGTATCATTTGATGATTTAATATTTTAATTTATGGAATATTTCGTAGAATAAAATATTTAAAATGCCCCCATTTTATATTTATTTTTTAATATAAATGGGGGCATTTTTTTCATAAAAAAATTTGTTATTATTTTAATTTTTAATATCTAATTATTTTATATTATTAGATATTTTGGTATAAAATAAGGAGATGATAATTATAGTTAAATGTGAAATATGTGGGAAGGAATTTGAAAAATTTAGGGGATTAGCTTGTCATATTGGATGGAAACATAAAAATGAAATAACCCGAGAAGAATATTATTTAAAATTTATTGGCGAAAAAGGTAAATGTGTTGATTGTGAAAAAGATACTACTTTTATAGGTTTGATTGATGGGTATAATAAATTTTGTAGTAAAAAATGTTCTAATAATTCATTAGAAGTTAAAAATAAGAAAAAAGAATCATGTTTTGAAAATTCAGGGTATGAAAATCCAATGCAAAATCCTGAAAATCAAGAGAAATCAAGAAAAACATATATGAAAAAACAGGATATAAACATTCATCTCAGAATCCTAAAATTAAAGAAAAGAAAAACAAACTTGTTTAGAAAAATTAGGATATAAAAATCCATCTCAGAATCCTAAAATTAAAGAAAAGAAAAAACAAACTTGTTTAGAAAATTCTGGATACGAATATCCGTTACAAAATCCTAAAAATATGGAAAAACAACAAAAAACATTATTAAAAAATAATAATGGTGTACATCATTTAAAATTAAATTTTCAAAAATTAAAAGAAAGATATCCATTATTAGTAAAAGTTGAAGGATTAAAGGAAGGTCCAAATGGAGAAATTTTAGCTCATTGTAAAAACTCAAGTTGTAAAAACTCAAAAGAAAATGGTGGATGGTTTGAACCGACAATATATCAATTGAATTGTAGAAAACACGGAATTGATTCCAATGATATAAATTATCTTTATTGTTGTGAAGATTGTAAAAAAGAATGTGTTTTATTTGGTAGAACAGCAGTTGAACTTTATAATATCATAAACGAAAATAAAGAAATAATATATACCACATCCGAATATAATATCTGGCATGAAGAAGTTTTATATAGACAACGAGTTGAAAATAATACCGACATGAATTTTTGTGAATATTGTCATTCAACTGAAAATTTACATGTCCATCATGAAGTTCCACAAAAAATAGTACCCGGGTATGCTTTAGATCCAGAAAATGGAATTATTCTATGTGAAGATTGCCATTATAAATATGGACATGAAAAAGGAACTGAGTGTTCAACTGGAAATTTAGCAAATAAAATCTGTAAATAAAAAATTAAAAACGAAAGGATAAAAAAATGGAAAAGCAAGTAGAATATTATGAAAAGTTGAATATTGATATTAGAAGCATTGAAGAAATTAAATATATTATTAAAAAAGACATAACCTCAACTTTAAAATGCTGGGAAAATGGAAATAATATTGAAAGACAGAGTTATCATATTATTGGACCTGCAGGTGTTGGTAAGACATGTATAATGGAACAACTCCGGGATGAATTATCAAAAGAAACTGGAAAAGATTTTGGAATGATTATGATTAAGGCTCCGGTTATTTCCAGAGATGATTTTCTTATTCCTTTTCCAAAAAAAGATAGTAATAAATTTGAGATGTTATATTCTGATTTTATTCCATCAGATGATCAAGAATATGGATTATATATCATTGATGAATATATGCGCGGCGATAGAACTCTTAAACAATTACTTTGGCAAGTACAAAATGAACAAAAAATACATATGAAACAGTTTCCGAAAGGCTGGTTTGTGATAAGTACAGATAACCCAGATGATGATATGTACTCAATAGATAATGATGAAGACGCAGCAGGTCTTAGACGTCATCTTCATATCTATGTAGACGTGTCACCAAAAGATTTCCTTAAATATGCAAATGAAAGTAAATTTCATCCATTGATTATCGAATATATTCAAACATACCCAGAAAGATTGTACGACTTTAAATCTCAGAAAATTGGTGCTGTGTATGCTAACCCAGCTTCTTGGGAAAAGATTTCTGGACATTTATGGAAAAGTGAAACATCAAATGGTATTAAAAATGATATTAAACATTTGAATACAATATTTTCTGGATTAATAAATATAAATTCTTCAAGAATGTTCATTGCATTTATAAAAGATCATTCAAATGTTATTAAACCTATTGATATTATTAATAATTTTGAAAAGATTCAAACAACTCTTAAAAAATTATTAGATAATAATGATAATTCAGCTATTTCAAATTTGATGAGTAGTTTCATGGAATTTTTAACTTCTAATATGATGGATATGACTGAAAATCAAAATAATAATATTGCATCTTTTTTGATGCTTATGCCAATTGACACAGCAGCTATTTTTATTCGTATTCTTGATAACTTTGAAAAAAGTTCCAAAGAATTTTTGTATATGACTAAATTACAAATTAACTTGACCAATAATAAAGATTTTAGAACCAAGTTTTATGAACCATTAATTCGTTTAATAAGAGGTTAATATGAAAATCGACGTTAAAATTAAATTAACTAATAATGCAAAACTTCCAAAATATCATACAGAATTTTCATCTGGGTTGGATTTATATTCAAATGAAACTGTAACCATACAACCAGGAGATATTTATATTTTTAATACGGGTATATCAATTGAAATTCCAACTGGTTATGAAGGGCAAATTCGTTCAAGATCTGGGTTATCATCTAAATACGGACTTTTTATTATTAATGGGATAGGCACGATTGATCAGGATTATCGTGGAGAAATAAAAATTCCTATTTTAAATTCTGGAAAAAGAGAATATACTGTAATAAGTGGAGATCGAATTGCTCAATTAGTATTTTCTCCAGTTAGTTATGCAAAATTAATTGTTTGTGATGAATTATCTGATACAGGTAGAGGAATAGGTGGTTTTGGAAGCACTGGAAAATAAATTCGAGGATAAAAAATGAATGAAGATAGATTAAATAAAATCTTAGCGAAAGAGACATTAAAAGGAAATTTTTTCGGTTATTTATTTTCAAGAATTAAGCGAGTTGAAAATGAAAATATTAAAACTATTGGTATATCTTACAATAGCAATAATGAATATGTGATAAATTATAATAAAGAAAATCTTGATAAGTTAGAAGACTGTGATATTTTATTAATGTTAGCTCATGAAGGATTGCATATTATGGGTTATCATTTACCTTTATATTTAAAAATGTATAAGGATGATGATCCAGAGTATAATGAATTATTGAATATTGGGATAGATATGGCAGTAAATTCTCAATTAAATTTTCCATATTCAATGAAATTATCAAATGGTGAGGAATTAAATTTTCATCATCCATCAGATAAAAAATTTCCTTTGAGACAAAATTGTGAATTTTATATTAATGAATTAGTAAAAGAATATAATGAAAAGAAAAAAGAAGAGGATGAAGAACAAAAGAGTAAAAAAATGACCAGCATGAAAATAAAGAAAATGAAAAAAAGGATAAAAATAATCTATCAGAAGATTTAAAAAATTCTGATGCTAATGATAAAAATGAAACCGCTGGGGAATCAAATGAATCTGGAAAAAATGAAAGCAATGATGATAAAATATTGGATAGTAACGAAACCAATTCTGGAAAAAACACCAATGATGATAAAAAAGATTTGGGAAATGACAAAACCGATTCTGGAAAAAACACCAATGATGATAAAAAAGATTTGGGAAATGACAAAACCGATTCTAACCCAAATAATGAGATTTCTGGTAGGGGCGATATCATTGATAATGAAAAAAATGATAAACAAGATCAAACAAAAGAAGAAGATTTTATAGATAATTCTGGTACATTCAATAATCATAAAAATTGGGATAATAATTCTAATGAAAATAATGAAAATTTTATTGATAGTACATTGGCAAGAAATTTAGAAGAATACACTAAAGATATTGTTATGGATGTTGCAAAAAGTTTTACCAGGGACAAAGGTAATATCCCTGGATTTTTACAAAAATTTATTGATGAACTAGAAAATCCTTCTTTACCATATTATAAAATTATTCAAAAAATGGTAGAAGGATCTAAATTAGCAAAAATAAAAACATCATATTCTAAAATAAATAGAAAAAGAATTTATACTATTTCTGAAGGTGATAATTTATGTATCACACCATTTCCAGGAAAAAGTTTAGATAAAAGTTTTAAAATAGTTATATGTATTGATACGTCTGGATCATTTAGTAAAGATGATTTAATGGAATCATTATCAGGAATAAAGAACATAATTGAAAAAGATAAAAATTGTGAAATTACGGTTATTGAAATTGATACTAAAATTCATAAGGAATATACAGTTAAAAGAATTTCAGATATTGATTATGATATTCTTGGCGGCGGTGGGACTATTTTATTACCAGCATTAATTCGCAGCAAACAATTAAAAGCAGATTGTGTTTTATTTTTCACAGATGGGTATTGTGAAAATTTAAATGAAGTTTCAATTTCTTTGATACCAAAAAAATTGATATGGATTTTAACAAATGATGGGAAATCTGAATATATTGATAGAACTGGTTTTATTATAAAATTACCAAAAAAGTAAAACAATGGAGGTATAATTGAAAAAATATGATGAATCGAGCATAAAAGTTTTGGATGAAATAACTCATGTGCGAAAAAATCCTGGCATGTATATTGGACATACAGAAAATCCAATTCATTTGATTGAAGAAGCTTTTGACAATGCTCTTGATGAGTGTGTAAATAATTATGCCACAATAGCAGCAGTGTTGATCGATTCAAAAACATATACATGTTGTATTATAGATAATGGACGAGGAATTCCTATAAAAGATGATGTTCCAAAAACAATCTCTACAAAATTGTTTTCTGGTGCAAAATTTAATGATGAAAAAGAATCATATGGGATATGTTCTGGGTTACATGGTATAGGTTTAGTATGTGTAAATTCATTATCTAAAAATTATCAAATTGAAGTATATCGTGATGATACATATGCGATATACACGTTTGAGTATGGTGTTTTTAGATCTAAAAAAATAGAAAAATTTGAAGGAGAAAAACCATTTTCAACAAAAATTCAATTTATAGCAGATGATAAAATTTTTGAAAATCAATTGCCTGATGTAAAAAGAATTAGACAAAGAATGTTGAATGCGTCTATTGAATTACCAAACGCATCATTTATTTTATATGTTGATGGGAATAAAGAAATCATTAAATTGGATAAAGAAGTATATTTCAAAAATGAATGTTTAAGTGAAAATGATACGGATATATCTAATATTTTTGATTTTAATGTTGATGAAAAAATAGAAAAATTTGGCATTAAATTTTGTTATTCATATAATGGAAACAATGTTCCTAAAATTTATTCTTCTGTAAATTTATTACCTGTTGAGCAGGGTGGAATTCACGTAACAATTTTTCAGGATATTCTAAGAGATTATTTTATTCAAAAAATGAAAAAATATAATTTTCATTTTTTACCACAAGATTGTTTATGTGGATTAAGAGCTTATTTTAGTTTATCTTTGATTAATCCATCATATATTGGTCAAACGAAAGATAGATTATCAAATAAAAGAAGTGAGTTTGTTAAATTAAGTACAAAATTAAAAAATATGATTGAAGGATATTTTAATAAGAATGAAGAAGATTTAAAATTTTTATTAGAACATTTTTCAAATTATAGAAAGAAACAAGATTCAAAAAAATTAAAAAATAATATGACCCATACTCGAAGAGGATCTACAAAATTTACTAAATTGAGAGATTGTGTAAATTCAAATGGAGAATTGTTCTGTGTGGAAGGAGAATCTGCTGGGGGTTCCCTCATTTCATGTAGGGATCCATTGATTCATGCAGTATTGCCTTTGAAAGGAAAAATACCGAGCGTTGTAAATAAAAAAGATATATTGAAAAATGTGGAAATACAAGAACTTATCAATGCCATTGGCACGGGCATCGAGCCTCATTTTGATATTTCTAAAATTAAATATTCAAAAATTATTATTGCCACTGACGCAGATCCTGATGGGTCGCATATTGCATCTTTGATGATAATGGTTTTTGCGATTTTAATGCCAGAGATTATCAAACAAGGTTTTCTTTATATTGCTGATACTCCATTATATGCAATAAAAGAAAAAAAGAAATTTATTCCTATTTGGACATCTGAGGAATTAGAAAATGCAAGAAAAAATAATTCATATATCTTGCGTGTAAAAGGATTAGGTGAGTTAAATTCAAATGAAGCAAAACAAGTTCTTATAGATACAAATAATCGGAAATTGATTAAAGTTGATTTTAGTGAAGATATTGAAAAAATTATAAATCTTTTTTCAGATGTTTTAGCAAAAAGAGAATTATTAGAAAATACTGATATAGTAAATAAAGGAGAATATTAATGGATAAAAATATTCCATATATGTATAAAAGATATGGGAATTATATAAATTCAAACCGATCTTTTCCATTATCAACAGATGGATTAAAACCAGTTGAAAGAAGAATTTTACTGGTTGCTTATCAAATAGCAAAAGATAAATTTGTGAAATCTGCAAGAATTGATGGTAGCACCATAGCAAAATACCATCCGCATTCGTCAGTATATTCTTCGATTGTACAACTGGCGAATCAAGGTTTTTTAGATAAACAAGGAAATTTTGGTAATAATTTAGGTACAGATCCATCTGGCCCTGCCGCTTCTAGATATACTGAGGTTAAATTATCCCAACATATTGATAAGATTGTATTTAGTAATCTTTTAAAATATGTTCCATGGGAATTACAGGAAACAGATGAAACGGAACCAAAATTTCTTCCTACCCAATATCCATTGTGTTTTTTAGGTCAAGAATATACAATGGGTATTGGATTTGGATATAAAACTTTAATTCCATGTTATCATGAAGATGATTTAAAAAAGAGATTGAAATGGCTTTTAAAAATAATTCCAGATGAGCCACTTATAAAGCCTATAACTGGGTGTACTATAATATCAGATGATGATATTTTAAGGCAATTATTAACTACAGGAAAATCTCAAATTACTGTAAAAGGAAATATAACATATGATTCAATGCATTGTAAAGCAACATTAAAATCATGGGCACCAGGAAAAAAATTTGAGACTATTTATAAGAAATTTTCGGATTTAACTGATAATGGTGAAATTGGTTTTTCTGATTTATCAAATGAAGAAAATGGAACTCATATTGTATTTAATGTTTTGAAACAAAGAAATAGAGATAAAATTTTCAAACAATTTAAAGAAATAATGGAATTAGCAATTGTAAGTAATATTTCATTTGAAATTTCGGTTGTTGAAGATAATAAAGTTTGTCAAAAATCAGTTGATGAAATGCTTTTGAGTACATATAATATGTATAAGCAAATTAATCAAATTATGTTGAAACATGAAATTGAAAGATGTACAAAAATAATAGATGAAAATAATTTATTATTAAAAATTCGTCCTTTATTAATAAAAGAATTATCAAGTGGAGAAATATCTTCAGATATTATTATTTCTAATATATCAAAGAATCTTAATATCGAGGATGAGAACATAATTAAAATATTATTCGATAAGTATAAAATAGCAAAATTATTGACTATAAAAACTGATATAACGAATGTTTTAGAAAAAATTAAAATTTTAAATAAAAACTTAATAGAAATAGATTCTTTTATCAATAATCAATATGGAGAATAATTATGTATTCAATTTGCAAAGAATTTTCTTTTGATGCGGCCCATAGACTCTACAATCTTTCGTATGATTCAAAATGTAAAAACGTTCATGGTCATAAGTATTACATGAATGTTGAGATGTTTGCGCAAAATTTAAATGATGATAGTATGGTTATTGATTTTACTCATTTTAAAACTTTTTCAGATTGGATTGATAATTTTGTAGATCATAGTATGTTAATTGCTAGTGGCGATAATGAGTTGTTAGAAATGAGTGTAAAATTAAATACTCGATATATTGTTATTCCTTATCCATTAACATCTAGTGAAAATTTAGCAAAATTCTTTTTTGAAGAAATAAAATTATTATATGGAAATTTATGTGAAGAAATAAAAATTACTGTTCATGAAACTCCAAAAAATTATGCTTCATATATGGGTAAAACAAAATAATTAATGGGTGTTATATGGAAAATATGAAATTTGAAAGGTTATCTTCAATAAGAATACCGAGAAATTATGAAAATGATGTTTTTTATAAAATAATAAAAAATTTTTTAACACGACGAACTAAAAATTATAATTCTGATACATATACAACTAATATTTTTTATATTGAAACTGAAAAGTATTTACATATTCCAAGATATTTTCCAATCCATGATTTTGTAAAATGTAAAGTTGAAAATATACAAAATATTGGAGAAGATATTTCTATCGAATCAAATATTATTCCAAGGAATGATCTCCAAAAAAATGCAATAACTTATATGTTAGAAAATGAATGCGGATTGATTGAATTACAACCAGGGGTTGGTAAAACAGTTATTTCGATAAAAGTTATTTCAGATTTGAAAAAGAAAACAATAATTTTTACTCATAGAGATTCATTAGTACATCAATGGAAAAATCGTTTATTAGAATTTACGAATCTTAATGAAGATGATATTTCTGTGTTAACATCTAAGTCTTTTAAAAAAGATTTAGAAAAACCAATTATCATCTCAACAGTTCAGACTTTTTTATCATTAATTAAAAGAAAGTATGAAGAATTTGTTATTTCATTATATAAAGCAAATATCGGCATTTCAATTTCAGATGAAGTCCACACATCAGTAGGAGCTCCTACCTTTTCAGAATGTTCTCTTTATATTCCTTCGCTCCGTAATTATGGGTTGTCTGCAACTCCATATAGATCAGACGGAAATTCTGATATTATTAATTTTCATTTAGGAGAAACATTTTCTGAAAATGATTCATCTGGAACAATGAAATGTAAAATATATTTTATTTTATTTAAATGTGGAGTTGATTTGCCTAATAAAAAACGTTATTTTTATTTTGCAGGAACTTTTCAAAAAAGTAGATATTTAAATGGCATTGCAAAATCAAAAATTTTAATAGATTTATGTACACAGATATTAAAAAGAACTTATTCCGATAATAGGAATATTATTTTAGTTTCGGAAAGAATAAAATTTTTAGATGAAATGATGAAAATTGAAGATATTCTTGAAGAAGATAAAGGAAAATTTATAGCAGGAAGTAAAAATGAAATTTTAAAAAAGAAAATTGTATTTTCTACACCTGGAAAGATAAGGGATGGAGTTGATATTCCAGAAAAAGATTGTTTAATAATGACAAGCCCAATTTCAAATATCTCACAAATTGCTGGAAGAGTTACCAGGATTTATAAAGATAAAAAAATGCCTATTATTTTTGATATGGTTGATATTGGTAGTCCTCCAATTAGAAAGACTATGTTAAAAAGAAATGATTTTTATAATGATAAAGGGTGGGAAGTTAAATATATTTTAATTGGCGATAATGGAGAAAAAAGTGAAATTTCAAGAAATGAAGCCATGAAATTAATTTAGGAGAATTTTATGAAATATGCAATAACAGCTGATTTGCATTTATCAGCATATAATAATGACCAACTTATTGGAGAAAAAAATTTACCAGAAAGAATATATTTTATTATAACCGCTTTACAAAATATTATATTAGATTGTAAAGAAAGACAAATTAATAAAATGATCATAGCTGGTGATATTTATCATGATAAGTCAATTTTACATTTATTGGCTCAAGATGTATTTTTAGATTTTATTCGAGATAATAGAGATTTTGAATTTATAATTATTGATGGAAATCATGATAAAAATTCAATGTCTAAAACTACAAATATATCTGGTTTGAAAAATGTTGATATGGAACCAAATGTTATCACAGTTCATGAAACTAAAATTATTGATAATATTGTTTTTGTTCCATGGGGATCAACAATGATTGAAGATGTAAAAACTTCAACACAGGATTATCTTATTTCTCATTTTGGGGTAAATGAAGCAGAATTATCAAATGGAATGTCTTTAACTGCTGATATTAAAATGAGTGATCTAAAAAAATATAAAAAAGTAATTTTAGGTCATTATCATAAACCACAAAATCTTAGAAATATGTGGTATTGTGGAAGTCCTATTGCTCTTGATTGGAATGATAAAAATCAAGAAAAAAGATATTTAATTTTGGATACTGAAATTGATACCATTGAAAGTATTCCAACCCGGGGATATAAAAAATATTATGAATTAATGATTGATTCTGAAAATAAAAATGATATCATACAAGAAGTTAAAAGACTAAAAAGTGAAGGTCATGCAGTCGCTATTAAAAAATTCTCCAAAGATATTGATACCAATGATATTCAAAAGGAAATTCGAGTAATTGATTTATCTGAACAAGAATTGACAAATCGTGGAATTGATAGAAGTATGACATTAAAAGATAAATTAATGAAATATGTGGAAGTTAAAGAAATTCCGGAAGATAAACGTGAATATTATGTTAGTATAGCTTTAAAAATAATCGGTGATTAAATTATGAAAAAAATAAAATTTAAAAAAATTGGAGCTCAAAATTTTTGTAGTTATGTCGACCCAATAGATTTAGAATTTGAAGATGGAAAATTGATTTTAATTACTGGGAGAAATGGTAGTGGGAAAAGTGCTTTAATTCAAGCTATTCCTTTTACATTATATGGGTCATGTGAAAAAGGAAGATCTGATGATGTTTTAAATAATAGAGTCAATAAAGATTGTGTTACATATATAGAATTTGAAATAAACACGGATTTATATAGAGTTGAAAGATATGTAAAATATAAATCTATTGGAAATAGTGCTCGACTTTTGAAAAATGGAGTTGAATATAAAAAAGGAAGTCGAGAAGTCACCGCAGAATGTGAAAGACTTTTGGTTCCACAAAAATTATTTAATAATACGATGTTATTTTCACAAAAAGTGAAAACATTTTTCACAGATTTAACTGATAGTGAACAAAAAGATATTTTTAGAAAGATTTTACAATTAGATGAATTTGTAGATTATTATAAGATCATAAATGAAAAAATATCTGAAAATGAAAAAATTGTACTTGGTATAAATAATAGCATTTCATCTTCAGAATTATTTTTGAAAAATTTAGAAGATCAATTAAATGATCTTAAAAATAAAAAAATTGAGTATGAAAATGATAAACAAATAAAAATTAAAGCTTTTGAAAAAGAACAAGAAGATTTGCAGTTAGAAATTTCAGTTATTGAAAAATCTATAAATGATATTATTGAAAAATATCCAAATTTAGAAGATGATATTCAATCATTACGAATAAAATTTGCTGAAGTTAAACAAGAAATTATCAATGTTGATGTTTTAAAAGATAACGAGATTGAAAAAATAACTATAAATTTTGAAAATAACAAAAAATTATTATTTTCAGAAAATGAAACATTAAATACTTCATTAACGACTGATAAAAATTCTCAAGTTATTTCTTTAAAACATCAATATGAAACAAATATTGAAAATAATAAAAATAATTTAAAAAATAAAAAAATAGAATTAGATAATTTAAAAAATGAACTTATTTCAAAAAATACTTTAGTTTTACAAAGTAACATATCTGAATTAAATGAATTGAATCTTAATGAAAAAAATAAATTTTTTAATAAAAATAAAGATGAGATTGATAATATAACTAATAAATTTAATAACGATAAAGAAATATTTACAAATAAATTAAATAAGTTAGTTATTGATAAATCAAAAAATGATTCATTAATTTTAAATTATAAAAATGATATTAAGAAATTAGAAAATGATATTAAGAAATTTCAAAATATTATAAATTCTGATGATAAAATATGTCCTATTTGTTTGAAATCAATGGATGATGTGTCGGAATTAAATAATCATATTTCCGAAATAGAAATAGAAATAAAAAAATATTTACTTCATATTAAAGAATTAGAAAATAATAATATTGACATACAAAACTATATAGATGACATAAATGTTAATATTAGCAAAATAACTGCTGATTTTTATAATGGTAAAACTGATATTGAAAATAGTAATAAAAATAATTTATCTTCTATAATAATCATAAATAATGAAGAAATTGAAAAAATTAAAGAATCATTGCATAATATTGAAAATAAGATAAATAAAAAATATTCAGATGAATATTTAGTTTATGATATTGAATGTAATAAATTAAATACTTTATTAACTGAAGAATATAATAATCAAATAAAAATTATTAATGATGATTATTCAAAAAATATTTCTTTAAATAATCAAAATCAATTAGTAAAATTAGTAAATAACGAAGGAATATTTGAAAAAAATAAATTAGATGTTGAAGAAAAATATGTTAAGATAAAAGAAAATTTACAAAATAAATTATTGGAAATTTCAAAAGATGGGAATTATTTGGCTCCTATTTCTAATAATTTAAAAGAACTTAAAGATAATAAACAAAGTATTTTACAAAAAGTTTTAATTTCAGAAAATTCAATGAATCTTTGTAAAAATACATATTTTGATAATTCTCAATTTATAAATGTTGAAAAATCAATTAAAACATGTAAAGAAAAAATTAAAAACTTTATTATTGAGAAAAATCAATATTCTGATTTAATTAATATATATAACTTTTGGAAGGAAGGTTTTTCACCAAGTGGAATCCAATCTATGCTTATTGATGAAGCTATTCCTTTTATGAATTCCCGTTCGAGTGAATATTTAGAAAAAATTTGCTCGGGTAGATATTCGCTTTCTTTTGATACAATGAAAGAAACTAAATCTGGGGAATTAAAAGATAAGATAAATGTTAATGTTTTTGATACATTAACTTTATCTGATGCCAGGATTAAATTTTCAGGAGGTCAAGAGAGAATTATTGATATAGCTACTATATTGACTCTTGGTGATCTTCAGGAAAAAATTCAAGATGTTAGTTTTAATATTTTATTGTTTGATGAAATTTTTGATACATTAGATGATGAAAATATTAGATATGTGTCTGATTTATTAAAACAAATTTCATCTGAGAAAAGTATCGTGTTGATATCTCATAGACATATTAATCAGATTGAATGTGATACGCATTTGAATTTAAACTAATTTATAGGAGAATAAATGCATGATAAAACATGTTATATAACTTTAACAACTATCAGTGGAGAAATATTATATAATGATAAAAATTTTTGTTTGTTAAAAATTTTTAAAAAATTGGAAAGTGAAATTTTTAAAAAATATAATATTATTTCGATGAAAATTGTATTGAATAAAGAAAATGATTTAAAAGCTGTAAATGAGTATACAAAAGTATTTTTCAAGAAATGTTCTATTTGTTTAATAGAACCTCAACATTCTTTGAAAATAAGATTATTAAAGAATGATAAATCATTGGGAATATTTTTAAACATACCAACATGTTGTGGTTATTCAAAATGTGAGGATTTTTTAAAAGATGTTTGTTTGTTTTTTAATAAAATTTTTAAAAATCAATCATTTTTCACAATATCTTCACAGCCGGAAATTTTTACAGAAAATTTTTTTCATGAATTAATGACATTAAGCGAATTAAGAGAAAATGAAACATTCATACGGAGAATAAAAGTTTTATGATACATATAGCAAATTGGTTACTGACCAGAAAATGTAATTTAAAATGTGATTATTGTAATATTGTTAAAAATTACAAGGATATGCCAGAAACGTATCATCCGATGAGCCATTATATTCAAAATGAAATGACCACTGAAAAAATTATTGAAAATCTTGGGATTTTGAAAAAGCATAATCCTAATATGTTTCATATATTTTATGGCGGCGAGCCCATGTTGCGTAATGACATGAAAGAAATTTTGGAATATTGTAATAAAGAGGATATTTTTTATACTATAATTTCAAATAATTCTGATGAAATTGAAGAAAGAATTACAAAATTATTCAGTGAAGTTGATGTTCGTGGCTTCACATCGTCAGTTGATCCTGTTTATGAACAAAATGGAATTGATGATAGCTTAGTTAAAAGCCGATCTGCACTGATAAAATTGAAAAAGATAAAAGAAAAATATCCAAATACAGACGTTGTTGCAGAAATAACATGTACGAAAGACAATGTGCATAATTTATATAAATTAGTAAAAGAATTATCAGAAAATAGAATCCATAGCAGCATTACGGCTATTGATCCATCAAAAAATTCATATTATGATTTCTCAAATGTATTTGATGATAAATTGCTTTTATCCTCAAATGATATGAAACCAGAAATTGATAAAATTTTAGCAGATGAATCAATTGAAAATTATATTCATATGAGGGATAATCTTTTACCAAAATTATTGGATAATTTGTCATCTGAGTATGATTGCAAATTTGAAGATGGAATTCATAATATGACTATTGATGCAGACGGTTCTGTCAGATTATGTTTGCGGATAAAAGGTAATTCAACTCCTATGTTACAGGTAGGCGAATGTTTTAATAAAAACGAACTGTCAATATCTTATAAAAAAGCTATTATTGAAGATAAAAATAACTTGTGTAATAAATGTAATTGGACATGCACTATGATGTCTGAATTATTAGAAAATAATCGTATTAATCTTGAAAAATTATTACATAAAAATTAAAAAAGGAGAAATTTTATGCCAAGTATTATTTTGAAAAATGTAATTGAATTTTTTGGAAAATTGCGGGAAACAGATTTTGTAACATTGGAATTTATGAAGAAAGATGGAAGTCTAAGGAAAATGAGATGTACATTAAACTGGGATATGATTCCAATTGATAAAAGGCCAAAAAATGTGGATATGATAACTATTTTAAAATTGGTTAATACCAATAAGATTATTCATGTTTTTGATCTTGATAAAAATGATTGGAGATCAGTCCCATACACTAAAGTCAAATGGATGGAGGATAACAATAAACAAATGTATTCTTTGAAAGGTCTATAATATATGAAAAAACTAAAAGGTGATGGAAAAATTGTAAATGGATCATTTTTTATAATGGATAATAATATATCCATAAATGTAAAAATAGATGGAGAATTTTTTGCATATCACGGGTTAGTTTCTAATTATGCAAGTAAAAATGTAGTTATAAATGAAAATGATAATAGTGATGAAATTTTATCATTTTTGAATAAAATAAATGATTATATAATTTTTAAATATAATCAGGATAAGGAAGAATTTAATAATATGAAGATATTTTTTGAAAATAACTTGAGGTAAAAGGAGAAAAAAATGTACTTTATTGATAATCAGTCAATTATAGAAACAGATATTGATTATTGTAATGAAAGCAAGATATATATAAAAAATATTGGACGATCAATTCCAAGCAAGGTAATAGTTAATGATATTATTTTAAAAAATGGAAATTGTCTTCCAGAAAATACAAAACTATATATAGATTCATTTTTATCAAATAATACACTTTTGGTTATTGAAAAAAAACCAGAAGTTAGAACTTTACTTTTTAATAAAAGTAATTTTGATTATTTGTTGCAATTGAATGCTTTAAAATATAATGGTATTATAAATAATGAAGAATTTAGTGAATTACAAAAAGAATTTGATATTATGGGTGAAACTCTTAGATTTAGAGTTTCACTGCCTTATATAGAATTTATTTTTATGATTAATAAAAATTCTAACTTGGTTTATCCAAAAGTTGCGTTTAGAAATCAGGAATTAACCAGTATAATGGATGTGATTTATTATCCACCATTAACAAACATTAATATTGATTTATCATTTTGTCATCATGCTAATATTAATCGTGATGATGACATCAATACTATGATTAACTCTATTATTGATGCATTTTATCTAAATGTATTTAATAGGGATTACAGCTCAAATGTAGATACTTATATTGAACATGGAAATTTTATTGGTTATATAGTATATTGGCATTATATAACTAAAAAAAATGATTTAGCCATATTATTAGAAAAATTAAATGTAGCTGGAAATATATATAATATTTTTATGTGTGATTATAAATATGAAAAGATGAACAATTCTAAATTATTAAATTTAATTGAAAATAATTATTCGATAACATCAGATTCATTCGCCATTGGAAACACGGTTTTTATGATTGGTGATGAAATTAATATAGATGGAGTTTTCTTTTATATCGATTATATTAATTATAATAGGAAGAATCATGTTGAAAGTATTATATGTGTGAACATAAAAACAAATGAGAAAAAAACATTTTCTATTGAAGAATTTAATGTTAACAAGATATTAAGGCAAGTTGACAATCAAGTAAATGAAATTATTCATAAAGATGAAATTATAAAAATAGGAGATTTTGTATTCGCAAATAATGATAATATTTCTCAACTTGGTTTTGTAACTAGTATAGTTACGGGAAAATATAATAAACTTTATTTAAGTAATAAGTATGTTTTTTTGACATCAGAAATTGATATACGCATTTTTAAAACAAATGATGATTTGTTAAATTATTTTAATTTAAAAGAAGGTATAGAATATTTTGTTATAACAAAGGCAAATAAACAACATATTTTAATATTTGATACTATTAAAGATTTTAATCTTCAATTTCATACTGAATCTGATCTGAATTCAAAAATAATTTCTGCAGATACGATAAAAAATATTTATGATTTATCTCAATCATATAATGAAAACATTCGATTTGGAAAAATAATATATAATCTTGATTACTGTATTATTTTAAATAAAAGCTTTCAAATCATTAATAGAATTTTTAAAATTGATAATTTTAATTATAGTATGACTTCAAATGATAAATATATTGCAATAAATAAAAGTCTTTCTAGATTTTTAAGTAATGAAGAAAAAACCATTAAATGGAATAATTTTGATGGGACATTTACTGAGTTTAATGTAAATGATAAAATTGTTATAGAATTTTATGGCATAATTAATATATATACTATCAAAAGTTTTAATATAAATAAGCAATATATGATGGTTTCATTTTTTGAAACTGATCAGACGTTTAATATTATGAAAATTTCTAAACCTGAAATAATCGAAATTGAACCATATAAGATGTTACATTTTTATGAAGAAATGAATGATATTAAAACAGGAGATATAGCGCAAGTAAAACATTCTGATGTTTATAGATTTTATAAAAAAGATTATTATAAAATAATTGGTTTTACACGATTTAAAAATGTAAGTTTAGCAATAATGTCCAATGGTAGGACATTATTTTTGGATTGTTTATTACAAGATTTTTTTATATATAAACAAAATAATATACCAGTTGATAAAAAAGAACTTAAAAACTGGACAAAAGCATTTGAAGCAATTATCAATGTTTGTGATAAGAATGTAAATTTAAAAATAAATCCTTATGAAATTACAAGTAAATCTTTAGATATTGCATATTTAGATGATTATAATTATGTATTAAGCCGACCAAAATATTTATATGATATTTATATGAATGAAAAAAGATATTCAAATAATAATCATAATAGATATACCATACCTTTTCCATCTATAAAGAATATTACTGATGAGAACGATGTTCAACAAAAATATTATTTATCTTTAAACAAAGAATTTAAAGATATTTCTAATTTGTAGGGAGAAAAAATGTTTAAAATAATTATAGAGGGTCAAGAAATACCCAATGAAACTTGTTACATAATTGGAAAAAAAGGTATATTTTTAAAAAAGAAATTTGATCTTATTGAATCAATTACTAAAGTTGAAGGAATATCATTTTTAAATGACGTTGACCAGCAAGTTTCAATGAATATTAAAAAAATTGATATTAAATCAACTATGAAAATTTTATCATTTTTTAAATGGGTATGGGATACTTATCATAGTGAGGCGATTATAATATTACATTATAATCCAAAAAATAAAAAATATTTACTTGAGGCACCAAACCAGGTAGTGAGTCAATCAAACATAAACTATGATTCTGATTTGTCATACCCGAATTATTTAAGAATTGGCACGATCCATAGTCATGGAAGCATGTCAGCTTTTCATTCACAAACAGATGTTCATGATGAAATAGACTGGGATGGAATACATATTACGTTTGGAAATATTAATAAACCTGATTATTCAGTAAAAACTTCAATCGTGTCAAATGGGTTTAGAAAAGTAGTTGATAATGAAAAATATTTATATAATATAGAAAACAATTTAGATGATTGTTTTCCAGAAATTTGGAAAACAATGGTTACTAAATTTGAGCATCCTGTTCAGAATATATTAACTTCTTATGTTAATAATATGAACACAAATTTAATAAATAATTTTGAAAAATGTGAAAATTATAATCCTTGTAAAAATTGTATTCATTTTGATTTTATAAAAATGAAATATGATATTGAAGATGAAGAAGATGAAGAAGAAGATGAAGAAGAAGATGATGATTCGTTATTTTTAATTTTTAAAAGGAAAAATATATATTATGAATATAAAAATTATAGGGTTAGGTGGGATTGGTAGTTATTTATCAGAATTTATAATCAGATTTAGTGCTTATAAATTTGTAGATGAAAAAGTGATTATCTCTTTTATAGATGGAGATATTTATGAGGAGAAAAATAAACAAAGACAAAATTTTAAAGGAGGTGGCAACAAAGCAACAAATCAAAGATTAAAATATGGTGAGGTATATAAACATATTGTGTTCAAAGATTTTAATGAATACATAACAGAACACAATATAAATGAGATCATTAAAGATGAAGATATTATCTTTATATGTGTTGATAATCATTCAACACGAAAATTAATTAATGATTTTGCAGAAGAAAAATTATCGAATAGTATTATCATTTCTGGTGGTAATGATTTTACCGATGGAAATGTTCAATTATTCATAAAAAAAGATGGTATTAAAATAACACCATCTTTAACAGATTATCATGAAGAAATAAAAAATCCAGATGATAAAAACCCAAGTCAAATGGGTTGTGAAGAATTAGTAAAATCTGGAACTCCGCAGTTATTATTTTCCAATATAACTGCAGCAATTAATATGGCATGGATGTTTTATAATATAATTGAAAATAAAAATATTGAATCTATGCCGAATGAAGTATATTTTGATGGTATAACATTAAATGCCAAAAGTTATGTTCGAAAATTAAAGAAATAAGTATTCAATGGGAATATTTATTTAAAAATAAAAATAAACATTTTAGGAGAATTATTATGTACTCACTTAATGAATTGATGGAAATGAATCTCGTTACTCTTCGCGCCATGTGTGTAAAAGAAGGGATTGTTGGTATGAGCAAAAAAGTTAAGGATGTAGTTGTTGGTTCCCTTGTCAACCACTATGCTAAAAATAAACCTGAAAGTAAGACAGAAAATAAGACAAAAAGTAACCCAGTTCCTACTAAAAAAGTTGATAATTTGAATGTAAAGTTATTAAAAAATTATGAAAATCCTCAAAACACTAAAATAATGGTATCATGTGGGGCGTCAAGCCAGGAATTTCCAGTTGTAGGAAAAACAATTGGTGAGGTGACAGTAATTTTAACTGATGTATTAAACATCCCTGTAATGCCTAAGATTTTGGTAAATGGAAATGTCACCAATTCAGGATATATACTCAAAGAGAATGATTCTCTTGAATATATCAAGGAAGGTGGTAAAAAAGGTTAATAAGAAAGGTTAATAAAAAAATACTCTGGATAAAATATTTTATTCAGAGTATTTTTTATTTTTATTTTTGGGAGAATATAAATGGGATACAATCCAGATAATGATAAATTAATAAAATTATTTGAAAGTTCGGAAGATAATAATGGGCTACAATTTTCTATTATGTCTTATAATAATGGAGAAAAAAAGTTGCAAATGGTAAGAAGTTATAATAAAAAAGACGGTACATTAGGTTATGGAAATACCGGTAGAATTTCAAAAATTGAATTAGAATGGTTAAAAAATAATATCGAAGAAATTTTATCTTATATGTAAAAGTCAGAAAGAAGGAGAATTATGTTAAGTTTAGAACATATAACTATTATAGGGTTAGGTTCAATCGGTGGTTTTTTAGCAAAATGTTTAACGTCTATAAATACAGTTAAAAAAATGACATTTATAGATCATGATATTGTAGAAGAAAAAAATTTATGTAGATCAATTTATAGAAAAACTGATATTGGAAAACAAAAAGTAATTGCAGCAAAAGAAATTATTGAAAATAGTACAGACATATGCGTTAATGCAATGTCTGAAAAATATAATAACCAAATTTCTACAAATAATTTAATTATTGATTGTAGAGACACAACAGATAAACATGAAAATATACCATGCAAATTATCTGTTTCAGGAAGGAGTTTAATTTTAGATTGTTCTATAAAAAAAAATAATGTAGCCATGAATGGATATTATAGAGAAAAAATAAATAAAAGCGATTTACAAAATGGTTTATCAGATGTAACTTCAATCATGACGACAAGCTTTTTTCCACAACTTATTAAAAATAAATTAACATATATTGTCAATTTAAATAAATCTTCACAAAAAGTTTTTGATGTTATAAAAAATAACAATTTATGTTTAGAAAATCCAATAATTTCTTCAAAAATTAATGGTTTACAATTTATATCAGATAATATTATTGAAATAAATAAACATTATGATATAACTATTTATAGAATCGATAATCCATCGATGAAAATAAAGTTGAAAAAAGGAGAAATTATTGATATAATGATGTTATGTAAAAAAATAGAATCAATAACTTTTATGAATGATTATAATTTTTTCGCAAATTTTATTGATAAAAATTGTATTGAGTTAATTCCTGAAATAGGTGCTGCATGATTCAATATATAAAATGTAATATAATTCCAAAACTTTTAATTAATGATAGAAAACTGTTTGAAATAACAGTTAATGAGAAATATTATAGAATAAAAAAATTAGAAATAATAACGGATTGTGAAAAATTAAAAGAAGTGTGGATTCATAATGCATTTCATCCGAATGCTAGTGATACTCCAGATGAATGGGATGGAAATTTAGATACTACATATATTATTCCAGAAAAATCTAAATATTGTCTTCCAACATATTTACAAAATGTTCCATTCAATGATGATATATTAAAAAGAATTATAAGAAGTATTGAAATTATAAATTTTGATAATTCATATTTTATAGATTTTCAAAACATAAAAATAGGAGCGATGTTACATGGATAATAATATTGATAATAGAAATGATGGATTTGATGAAATTATTAAAAAGATGATACGGAATGAAGTAGCATCTCAAATGAATTTGCAAAATGAAAAAAATATAGATGAAGAGGTGAAAAAATTAAAAGAAGAAATTGATATGGTTATATCAAGGGAGGTGAAAAGACATATATCAGATGCATGTACCATGCTAATTAATAAATTTAATGCAAAATTCTAATTTTTTCTAAATTTTGAAATTGGAGTTACATATGCCAGAAATATTGAACATAGATGAATTTTGTAATGATTTAAAAGAAATAACTGCAAAAGAAATATTATATAAGAAAAAATTTAATAATTTTGGGTTATTTTCAGAACAGATTTTTGGTCCATGTAAAAGTTATACATGTCAGTGTGGAAAATTTTATGGAATTTTTTCTAATATTAAAAAATGTGATATTTGTGGGGTAGATATTACAAATAACAATGAAAGAAGAAAAAGATACGCGAAAATTGTATTACCTTTCCCAGTAATAAATCCGATTTTTTATGATGTGATAGGAGTATCAAATTCAACTATAAAGAAGAATATTGATGCATTATTATATAATAGAAAATCATTATTATATTATAATCAACAAACTAATGAATATGGAATTTGTAATGATGATCAAATTCCAGATGGAATCAGTGAAACTTGGGAAAAAACTGATGCAATATACGAATTAGTAACGATGTATGCAAAACAATTTATTGAAGTTGGTACCGAAAAAGAAAAAATTAAAGCTCAATATATTTTAGAAAATATTGGCTCAATGTTAATTAATAATGTTATTGTATTACCTCCAGAATTAAGGCCAGCGTCGAAGGTAGGGAAAGTCCCTACAGTAGATCAAATTAATAAGATTTATCAAAATATCCTAACAAAAAAAGAAGTTATGTTAGGAACAAATATTGAGTTGAATAATAAAGATATCTTTTATAATTATTTTACTCAAATTCAAAAAGATGTATTTGAATTATATAATTATATTCTTGAAAAATTATCTAAAAAAGAAGGTATGATTCGAGGGAATATTCTTGGAAAAAGAGTAGATTTTTCAGGAAGAGCTGTTATTGCCCCAGATCCAGCCCTTGATATTGATTATTGTAAATTACCTTATTTAATAGTATTAGAATTATTTAAATTACCAATTGCTAAAAAATTGTTGGAATTAAATAGATTTAAAATGATTAATCAAGCTATTGAATTTATAGATGAATGTATATTATACAATAGAACAATTTTATTAAAAATATGCCAAGAAGTGACAAAAAATGAAGTTTGTATTTTAAATAGGCAGCCATCGCTTCATAGATTAAGTATGTTAGGTTTTAAAATTTTAATAACAACGGATGATGTTATTAAAATCCACCCTTTAGTCTGCCCGCCATATAACGCTGATTTTGATGGCGACCAAATGGCAATTTATATTCCTATAAGTAAAAAAGCAACAGATGAAATTAATGATAAATTACTTTTATCTAAAAATTTTACATCCCCAACAAATGGATCTTTGACTACAACTCCAAGTCAAGATATTATTTTAGGAATTTATGCTTTAACAATGGATCTTTTTCCTGAATATAAAGAAATTATTTCTTATAAAGGAAAAAAGATTTCTAAAAATCTTAAAATTTTTAATGATTGCTTACCAGAAACATATAAAGTTATTGATTATCCTTTAAAGAAAAAAGAATTGATTTATATATTGGATGAAATAAATCAATCATATCCAAATGATGTGGTTGCAAAAACATTAGATAACATAAAAGCCATTGGATTTATTTATTCAACATTATATGGCTCTTCAATGAGCTTGGATAGATGTTATGTTGATATTACAAAAGAAGTTAGGGATGAAATTTATAAAGATGGTGATATTAGAACACAAATTGAAAGAATATCTTCAAAAGAAATAGAAAATATAATAACTGATAAATTTCAATACTCATATTTATTAAAATCTGGAGCCCGAGGTACATGGGATCAAGCAAGACAAATTATTCTTTCTAGAGGATTTATTTCAAATTCTCAAGGACATATATTACCATATCCAATAAAAAATAGTTTAATGGAAGGATTAACTCCAAAAGAATTCTTTTATTCAACTTATGGTTGTAGGAAAGGTTTATTAGATGTTGCAGATAATACTGCGGAATCTGGGCATTTATCTAGAAAATTAATTTTTGCTTGTGCGAACTTATTAATTGATTTAGAAGAATCTGATTGTGGTGTGACAGAAGATGAGTCTTTAAAAGTTATTGTATATGATAAGAACAAGGTTTTTCAATTAATTGGAAAATGGTACTACGAGAATGGCAATGAAGTTTTAATTACAAAAAATAATTGTTTAGATTTAATTGGAAAGTCAATAAAAGTTAGATCTCCAATTTATTGTAAAAATGATAAAATTTGCAGTAAATGTTATGGCGAAATGTATAAAAAATTAAATTCTCGTTTTGCTGGAATAATAGCAGCACAGGCAATGGGAGAAAAAAATACACAGCTTGTTTTGAGGAGTTTTCATACCTGTCTTCGCAAAGATCAATTGGTTACAGATGTGAATAATAACCAAATAAAAGCTATTGACCTACATGAAAAAATTCAAAATGGAGAAAAAATATACACTTTTAGTTGTTCCTCAGAAGGAGACATTGTTGTCTCTAAATTTATAAATTCATTTAAGGATAGAATTGATAATAAATATATAAAAATTACTTTGGACAATGATAAATCTTACGCAGTTACATTAGATCATAGATCACAATTGCGAGATGGGAGTTATGTTGAATCACAATTTTTAAAGCCAGGTGATTCTTTAATGCCATTATATTTTGATGATAATAATACATATAGAAGGGTTATTAATAATAAAAAGGGTAAAAAAGGCCATTATAAAAAGAATTTAGTTCATTCTGATAACCCTGGATTTATCAGTACTATACAATTAAATCATAGGGTTAAATCTATTGAAATTATCTATTTAGATGATAATGAATATTTTTATGATTTTGAAGTGGATTCTGAATATCATAATTTTCCATTAGAGGCTGGAATATTTGTTCATAATTCTGGAGTGGCAGTTATAAAAAATTCTGAAGATAATACGCAGAAAAAAACGGATGTCATGAAACAAAATGATGTTATTAGCAGTTTATCAATAGCATCAAAATTATTTCATCATTTTGAAAATACAAATTGTGATGAAATTGTGGATAAATTATTTGCTATTTATAATTTATCTGGTTCTATAAATCATGTACATTTTGAGGCAGTTGTCGCTCAAATGATGTGGACAAATAATATTTTAAAATGGAGGTTACAACCAAATAGAAAAGATTTACCAATAGAATTTCATTCTGTAAATCGAATTCCATCTGATGAAAGTTGGTTAATGGGATTGGGATTTAGTAATCCTAAAAAACATATAATCAATGGATTGTTTAATATCGGGAATTATTCAGGAATAATGGATAAATTATTAACTGGTGAAAAATTATAAGGAGAAAGATGAATATAATTAATCCGATTTATACTCCGGGACCGGACAATATATTTTCTATCCGTAAAAAGGAATATGAAAATATAGTCGGAAATGTATACCAAATCTTGAAACCGGCAGAAGATATTGGTTTTACAATATCAGAATTATTTTTAAAAATACCAAGATATTTTGGTGGAGAATTACAATCTACATTAAAACAAACATTGGTGATAAAATTACAAAAAGGAAATTCTACAGTTGATTTATCGTTACAAATTCCTTTATTGATTGATGATAATCATTTCGTTATCAATGGTAGAAAAAAAGTTGCATTATTTCAGTTATTTGATTTACCAATCGTAATGAGAAATAGTGTTATTTTCAGGAGCAATGTTTCAACCATCCAAGTTGAATGGCTGAAAAATATGGACTGTGTTGTAATAAAATATCAGAAAAAAATAATTCCAATGGCTATTTTTATGGCAGCATTTTTTGGAATTGAAAATTTAATTGAAAAATATGATTTGAATAACTTACCTCCGTTACCAAATGAACCAAAATTATCGGATTTAATTTTAATGGATTGTAAAGTTTTTTGCGAAAGTCATATAAATACCCCGAATGTTGAAATTGTGAAATTAGCAGGAAGTTATGTTACAAAACATAACTCACTTGCAAAAGGATATGAAATAATTTATAGTTTTAAAATTATTCCTGAAATTGATATTTTTACAAAGAAGTTTATGTTGACTGATAATATCTTTGATGAAATTATTGAAGTTTTAAAAATTGGTGGATATGATGACACTGATTTTAAAAATAAAAGGATTAGATTTTTAGAATATGTTTTATATTCAGAATTGATGAGAAATGTGTATTCAATGTGTATTTCATCAAAAGAGGTTTCTGAACCAAAATATAATATAAAATCTACCAGAATATTGGAAGAATGTAATGTATCAAGTGCAGTCCAATTTGATTTTTGTATTAATCCAATTGACGAATTAACAAAATTATCCAAAACTACTTTAATGGGGCCAGGTGGTTTTTCTGAAAGACAGCATGTACAATCTTATTTAAAAGATATTTCAGATTCTATGTATGGAAGAATTTGCCCTGTTGATACTCCAGATAGAGATAACTGCGGCATTCTTCAAAATTTATTACCAAATACAATATTGGATAAAAATTTAAAATTCACAGAGGAATATTTAGAAAAACAAATTATTTCGGCCCCGGTATCAATGGTGCCTTTTTTGGAACATGATGACCAAACAAGATTGCAAATGTCTGCATCTCAAATGAGACAGGCAGTTATGTTGAAAAATTTTGAAAAACCTTTGGTTGGTTCTGGATGTGAAAATTTATATACTAAATACACTCAGTTTATTCACATAGCTAAAAATGATGGAAAAGTTATTTATTTTGATAAAAAATGGATTATTGTAAAATATATAGATAATACAATTGATTCTTTTATTGTAGACCATAGACATATATATACTGAAAATTTGGATTGGATGAGAGTATATATTGAAAATGGGTCTCCTTTTAAAAAAGGTGATATCTTAGCAGAAAGTAATTTTTGTAAAGATGGCCATATTGTTTTCGGAAGAAATTTATTGACAGCGGTCATGGGGTATTATGGTGATAATTATGAGGATGGAATTGTTATATCAGAAAAATTAATAAATGAGGATATTTTTACTTCAATGCATTATATTGATTTATCATTTACAATTCCATCATATAAAGTTTTAACAAGTTTATCAGATAATGAATATATGCCATTACCTAAGATTGGAGATAAATTGAAAGTTGGTGAGGCGTATGCGAAAATAAAAACTATACCAATAAATCCTCAAGATTTTATAAATATATTTGAAGAAGAAATATCTTTAACAGTTAAAAAAGATATAATGATCACCAATGTTGAGATTTATGCAAATGAATGGAGTGATGAAATTCCTGAATGGAAAAATTGGGTTGAAAGTACGATTGAAAAACAGGAAATGAGTCAACAAAAAATACAGGATATTGCTTTTGAAAATTTTAATAAAGAAGATGCTTTAGATTTTATAAAAAAGAATTTTATTGATAGATTTGGAAATACTTCTAAATATAGAATTAAAGGAGAATTAATAGACGGGATACATGTAAAAATATTTGGAGCATATCAAAGAAAAATTAAAATTGGTGATAAAATTGGAAATCGCCATGGTAATAAAGGCGTTATTTCAAGAATTGTACCTGAAAAAGATATGCCTAAAATGGATGATGGAAGACATGTTGATATATGTATAAATCCTTTAGGTATTATTTCTCGTATGAATATTGGTCAATTATTTGAACTTCATTTTGGAATGAGTATAAATGATTTAAAACTAAAATTGAGTAATATGCTATCACTTAATATATCCCAAGATGAAATTAAATCTTATCTTTTGGAATTTGTTAAAATAATTGATAAAACTGAAAATTCTTGGTATTATAAACAATTTGAATTACAACTTCCAATAATTATAGATGATGATTTTATAAAATCATTAACATTTATTCAACCACCATTTGAATCGATGAAAATTGATGATATGTTAAAATTATTAAGATACACAAATACCCCATTTTCGTATAATGTCATAGATCCAAGAAGTGGTATGAAAATATTAAATCCTATTGCAATCGGATTTATGTATTTTTTTAGAATGGTTCATATCGCAGAAAATCGGATTGCTTCTCGTGGAGTAGGAACATATATGCGAAAAACTATGCAACCATTATCGGGTAGAAAAAATTCTGGTGGACAAAGATTGGGTGAAATGGAAACTGCTTGTTTAATAGCCCATGATGCAATGGAAAATCTCCATGAATTTTTTACTACAAAATCTGATTGTATTGATTTAAAAAATGAATATATTAGAAGTCAAATTAATTTTGAAGAAATGAAAGAAAATGATGAAATTGATTATATGCCAGAATCGGTTAAATTATTAAATTCATATTTATTAACTTGTGGATTAAAAAAATAAGGAATAATCCTATGTTACCTGATATTCAACAAAATAAACCTGAAATTTATATGCCAATAAATCAAGTTGGTGTAGAAAATGTGGAAGTTCCATTTAAAATTCAACTAAGAGACACAGATCAATTTTATGAGACAATTGCAAATGTTTCGATTAGAACGAATCTTGATAAAAATACAAAAGGAATTTCAATGTCGAGACTTTTATTAACATTAAAAGAATATTTAAATAAGCCTTTAAAATCAGTTTTGATAAAAAATATTTTAGAGGATTTAAAGAAAAATGTAGGTAGTAATGATTCATATATAACATTCAATTTTCGCTTTCCAACACTGAGGAATTCAGTTTTATCTAATAATTCGTTTCCTATATATCATAAATGTTTTTTTGAAGGTCATTTATTTGAAGATGATTTTACATTTTATCAGGGAATTATTTTTCAATATGCATCTTATTGCCCATGTAGTACAGAATTATGTAATGATTTGAAAAATAAAGGAGAAATTGGTTCTCCTCATGCCCAGAGATCATATGCAAAAGTGATCATTGAGTCAAATAAAAATGAATATATGTGGTTGGAAGATATATTGGATATGATGACTTTGGCAATAAAAACGTTACCATATCCAATTATTAAAAGAATTGACGAGCAGGAAATAGCAAGAATTGCAGCACATAATCCAATTTTTGTAGAAGATGCAGTACGATCAATATCTTATATTTTGAATTCAAATACTAGAATAAAGGATTGGATTGTAAAATGTATACATGAAGAATCTATTCATACCAGTGAGGCAATTGCAATTTGTTTTAAAGGTGTAAAAAATGGGTTTGGTAATAAATATTTCATTTAGGTGTTATCATGAAAAAATATGTTTTTATTATAAATGGATATCCTCAATCTGGAAAAGATACTTTTGTAAAATATTGTAAAGAAATAATTGGTAAAAAAGTGTATTTAAAATCATCAATTGATAATGAAAAAACAATAGCCACTATATGTGGATGGAATGGTATTAAAAATGATGAAAGTAGGAAAATGCTTTCGGATTTGAAAAAATATATGAAAGCGTTATTTAAAAAATATTCTATTATGTATTTTGTTGAATTAGATGAATTTGTTGAAACAATGAAAAATGATGATATATTATTTTATATGGTTAGAGAACCAGAAGAAATTGCGGACATAGTAAATTATTATAAACATTCAAATACTATAGTTAAAAGTATATTTATTGATAAATCTAATAATATCGAATGTAGCAATGATTCTGATAAAAATGTTAAAAATTATAGATATGACCTTATCATACCAAATAATGAGTCGATTGACAAATTATATAATAAAGCTATTATATTTAGCAAATCTATCTCAACCTGGAGGTAAAAAATAAAAATTAACAAGGAGAAATAAAAATGACAGAAATAAATCATTTGTATTTAAAAGAAAGGGAATACCAAAAAAGTATTTTTGGTAATTTAAACAACCCAAATTTTAATGTTGCATCTTTTTTACAGTTTATTGAAGAATACGTAAAAAAAGCAAAACATGATTATGCATCTAAATGGGAAACTGAAATTCCAGAATGGATGTTTTCATGCAAAGAATTGGAGTTTCAACCAAGTGCTCCGATAAAAACATATGAACATTTAATAAAAATACATGCTTTGGCTGGAGCTGCTTTGGAATTATTTTGTCGCATTGATGTTGATAAATGGCGAGAAGATGGCCCTAAAGCAAAATGGAAATCATAAAAAATAAGGAGTAAAAATGGCTGAAATATCATTAAATGAAGAAAATCCTTTTGAAAAACCATTACCTTTTTTGAAAGCAAGAGGTAGTATGATGGTTTTTAATAAGAAAAACTTTCCATTAAAAGTTGGAATGGTGATAAATCTTCAAAATATTGACATGGTTGTAAATTATGTTAATATTGGACAAAATTTTGTAAATCTTGAATGCAAAAATATTCCTAATTTTGAAATTGGGAGTAAACATATGTTTAAAGGCGTTGAATATGAAGTTATTAAAATTAATGGAAATAAAGTAACTATTAAAAATATTTAAAAAAATTGAAATGAAAGGAGAAAAAAATGACTGATAATTTAAAAGAAATGATTTACGATAATCAAGATGAAAATACTGAATCAGAGGAAATTATGTCTACAGAAAAAGTTGAAGAACATATTGAAATTACTGTAACTCCAACAGAAGAAAAAATTGAAAATACAGAAGTTGTATCAAAAATTAATAATATGTTTAATACTATTAATTTTTATGATTGGTTTATTAAATATTCTACACATCTTACAAATATTCGCCACGTAAAATTATCATGTAAGGGTTTAAATGCTACTGATACAATAGTATTTTTAATTCCTCATTCAAGTGGGGAAAATATTCCTGAACAAGTTTTAGTTGATGGAGTTGAAACTACAGTTAATTATCCCCGTCAAAAATTGATTGTAAAAGAGGATGCAAATAGTCACATGATTCCAGATATTGAACCATGCGCAATTCAGTTTTTTAATGCTGATAATTTTATATGCCACTGGAATTTATCAGATAATAATCATTTGTCTGTATATTTTAGAAAAAAACAAGCATTTTATGTTTTTCTTAAGATGACAAACGATCTTCTAATTCCATATAAAGTAGAAAAATATGACACAAAATTGAAACAATTTTCTATGGTTGATTTAGAATGTGATTTAAACCTTCAAAGCACCTTATCTAATACAACAAAAGAAAGTACTATGATTTTGTATCAACAAATTCAAAAATATATTTCAGAATTTAATACAAAAGAAGATATTATTAAGTGGTTTTTAGAAAGAAAAAAGACAGTAGAAGATATTCATCATCTTTTGGTCATAGATAATTTGATTATATCAATTATTAATGATTAAAATCATATAGTTATATATTTCGATTTATAAAAAATAGGGGAAAATAATGGGGTGATGATTTTATTATATCATCCCATTATTTTTTATAAAATATAATGAATATTAATAAAAATTGTAATTTATTTTTACGAAATGTTTATTCATATGATATATCATCTTGTCATTTTAATATTTTAAAAAATATAGGGCATCCAATTGTAGATGAAATAAAAGATTATTCTAAAGATAAAAAAATATACAAATTGGATTATTAATGAGGGATGATTCAAAATTAGTCAAAATTTTAAATAGTTCTACAAATGGAACTATATCTGAATATTTATCTTTAAATAATATTCAAGATGATGATATAATAACAAGGCAGTATGATGGATTTTTGACTTTAAAAAATTAAAAATATAGATTTAGACCTATCATTAAAACTTGATTTACGAAATATTTTTAAAATTTTTATAATTTCTTTAAAAAGAGATAGTTATATAACTACTGATTATATTAATTATTCTTTTAAAGGAATATCTGAAAAATATGAAGAAATTGAAAATTATTATAAAAAAATATTATCTGTAAATTTTTTATGTAAAATGTCAATTTTTAAAATGTTAGAATCTATCAAAAATGATATTTTATACGGAGAAAATGTTTTATTGTATTTTATTCCATCTAAATATGATAATAATTTAGGAACCATCTTTTTAAAAAATTATGGTGAAACACAAATTTCAAAAGCAATCATTAATATGATAGATATTAATGATATTGATAAAGAGAAATATTATGATAAATATTTTAAATCATTTTTTCAAAGCATTTTAATAGAATTTTTATAAATATAACTCAATGGAGGTTTTTTTAAAAAATGGAACGGTGTGAACGTTGTAAAAGATTTGATGATATAATGACAACATCTGTGTTTAATAATCAAGTTATTTGTAGTACATGCAGTTATGCGGAAAACGAGCATCCTGATTATTATAAAGCAAGAGATATTCAAAATAAAGAAATAATGTCTGGTAATTATAATTTTAAAGGAATTGGAGTTCCTGAAGATATTTTTGATTGTTATGATGATAAAAGTATTATAAAACTAAATTTTGTTAAAAATATTATATAAAAATTATGAAAAATATAATATTCTTGTTAGCATTATTTTTTATTTTACTCGGATGTAATAAAAAAATTGATAATCCAAAACCATTCGAACCTGGCGATATAGTACCAGCGCCACCAGGATGCCAACAGGGCGTTGATTGTTAAAAAAGGTGAATTATGTCCAATTTACTTGATATTCTTAGAAAAGTTTATACCGAAGAAATTGAACGTTTTATATATATTTCTGATTTATTTCAATATAAAATATCTGATGTATGGACAAAAGAAATTAATATACCAGATATTCCAAATAAATTTAAAGGCGATTGTGAAGATTTCGCTTTAGCATGCAGAAAGAATCTAAGACGCAGAGGAATAAATAATAGCAGATTAGTATTATGCTTAACTGAGGAAAAAGAATATCATATGGTATTAGAGGTTGAAGGATGGGTTTTTGATTGTAGACAAGATGATATCATACCACGAAATAAATTAAAATATGGTTGGATATCAATTTCTGGATATTCATCTGATAACTCTTGGAGATCTTTAGTATAATTGTAAATAATAAAGGATATATGATTATGGAAAATAATGAGATTGAAAGTGAATGGTTTGCTTTAATTGCTAATTGGGATGAAAATACAGAAAAATATATTAATCATCATACAATACAATTGCCTAATAGAATATTACGAATGAAAATAATTAACCATTCAGATAATCCAGATAATAAAATTCTTGAGTTTATTGGAGGACCAACTGGTTACGAGACATATTATATCAATGATTTGTTAAAAAATAAGAAATTATATTGTGATGAAAATTTCTGTATTTGCGCTGGGACAATTAATTCTTGGCATAGTTGTTTTGTAAAATGGAAAGATATTTTTAATTTTTTGAAAGTTAATAATTGTATTTAATGGATAATGATATGAATGAAATAAAAGAACCTGTTAGCGATTATATAAAATATCGTGGAAAATGTAAGGAAATGGTTGATGAATTGGTTAAAAATGACCCAACATTGACTCCTACAAGAGGTTATTATATTTGTCCATTTTGGGGTAAGCAAGCACATTGGTGGGCCGTTAGAACCGATGGTACGATTTATGATCCCACATGTAAACAATTTCCATCAAAAGGTTTTGGAGAATATATCCCATTTAACGGAATGATTGAATGTGCTGAATGTGGAAAATCTATAAGCGAAGAAGAAGCCGATATTGATGGTAATTATGCTTTTTGTAGTATAAAATGTCATATGCGTTTTGTAGGTTTATGAAAAAATAAATAAAAAGGAAAAATTAATATTATGAAAGAATGGTTTATGAAAGATTTAGTTTTAGACCCTGAATGGCAAAAAGTTCGTGTAGAATTAGTTGGACATTGGAAAAATGAGTCAATTGAATGTTGTAGAAAATTATTTATTTATTTAAGACAATCCAATCCTAAAAGAAATAGAGATGAAAGATTATTGATTATTAGAAATTATTTAAATGGAACAGCTTTTCGTATTGGAGTTATTAAAAATTCATGTTCTGATGATCTACGGAAAGAAGTATCTGAAGAAATAAAAAAGAAACAGGCTAATGGGACAATCACTGCAAAAATTAAATTGATTAAAAAATAATATAAAAAAATTATTACTGTTGAAAAAATGGGCTTTTTTATAATTGTATATCTCTTCCATCAAAATATAAATGCGGAAAATGCCTCCGTGGAAATATTTATGGCGAAATTGGTGAAAGGTGTCGTGTTTGCAATTCTATTATGTGTGATATTAAGGATGATGGTATTAAAAAAAATTGGTAATCATAAAAGTCCATTTGGTATCGGGGTATAAATATTCATATCTTAAAAAATATTGATGGTAAAATAATGAATGATTTTTTAATTATAGCTGGTAGTTTACATCAAGCGCGAGAATATTGATTGCATACAACGTGTAATCGATGGTAAATCTTTTGCATCTGATAATGATACGATGACCATCCTTGAAACTATAAAGACAAAACTTCCGTTAGAATAATAAAATTATAATTAAATTTAAAATGGGATTAGTGCGCTATGAAAGTAAAAGATTTGATTAAAAAATTAGAAATATTTGATCAAGAGAAAGAAGTTATCATTTCTGATGGATATAAAAATAACTTTTATAAAGGAGATTTTATTATCTGAATGTATCATGATTATGTAGATATTGGGATTGGTGGATATGAAATTAATGATGATCTTAACTAAAAATTGAAAGGATAAATAAAAATGGAAAAGATTTTAGGATTTAAAGGTTTTAATGAGGATATGACTTGTCGTAATTTTCAATTCAAAGAAGGAGAAACATATATTCATGAAGGAAGAGTAAAATGTTGTAATAGCGGATTCCATTTTTGCGAAAATCCATTGGATATTTTCAAATATTATTTACCAAAAAAAGTTATTTTTCATAAAGTCGAAGGAAGTGGAAAAATAGATAAAGATAATGATGACACAAAGTTTGCGTGCTCTGAAATAAAAATAGGGGCGTCTATTTCTTTACATGATTTAATTGATGAAGGGATTAAATTTTTCTTTAAAAAAAGATCATATATCAAAGAAAAATCCTCACATGTGGCAGGAAACAATAGCTCATCACATGTGGCAGGAAACAATAGCGCATCATCTGTGATAGGAAACAATAGCGTATCATCTGCGACAGGAGATAAAAGCTCATCATCTGTGACAGGAAACAATAACGCATCATCTGTGATAGGAGATAACAGTGTATCATTAGCAACAGGATGTAACAGTGCAACATTAACAACAGGATATAACAGTGTATCATCTGCGACAGGATATAACAGTGTATCATCAGCGACAGGATATAACAGTGTATCATCAGCGACAGGAGATAACAGTATATCATCTACAACAGGAGATAATAGTGTATCATCAGCGACAGGAGATAACAGTATATCATCTACAACAGGATATAAAAGCTCATCATCTGTGACTGGATATAGAAGCTCATCAACAGCAACAGGATATAAAAGCGCATCAACATCAACAGGATATAAAAGCGCATCAACATCAACAGGATATAAAAGCTCATCATCAGCAACAGGGGATAAAAGCTCATCATCAGCAACAGGGGATAAAAGCTCATCATCAGCAACAGGAGATAACAGTGTATCCGTTTGCACTGGTTATACTTCAAAAGTGATGACCGGAAAATATGGATGTGTTGCTCTTCTGTGGTGGAATAAAAAAGAAGAAAGAGGAGAAATGAAATGTGCTGAAACAGGTTGTGGTGACGGTTCAGATGGTAAATTAAAGGCAAAAGTATGGTATGAATTAGACGAAGATGGTAATTTTATTGAAGTAATTTAATAATATAATTGAATGTTCTTGACTGAAAAGGAGGAATGAAAATGGCAATAACTGTAATTGGGAAAGATATAAATCAGAAAAATATAAACACCAATTTAAAAATAAATCATTATCTAAAATAAAAGCCTGTGATAATATTTTATCTAAATTATTATCAATAGAGGAAAATATGAAATTATTATTTAAAAAAGATGAGGATATATAATGATTTGTGAATTTAAAGGAAAATATTCTTGGTTGAGTAATTTTACTAAAGTAATTATTAGAGGAAAATATTTTACATATTCTAGTGTGGAACACGCATTTGTGTCAGCAAAATGTGATGATATTGAATGGAAAAGATTTTGTGCGAATTCACATAAAACAGCGGGACAAATAAAAAAATTGGGTCGTAAAGTGCAATTAAGATCTGATTGGGATGATATTAAATTAAATGTTATGGAATCGGCTTTACGAATAAAATTTTCACAAGAACCATTCAAAACATTATTATTGAATACTTTAGATGAATATATTCAAGAAGGAAATTATTGGAATGATTCATATTGGGGAGTTTGTCTTAAAACAAATAAGGGTGAAAATAATCTTGGGAAATTAATTATGAAAATCCGTGATGAATTATTATTTAAAAAAGATGAATAAAATGAAAGATAAATATGAAGGAACTGTGATTATTGTGAATGGGGAAATAATCGCATGGTTTGCAGATTTTAATGATAGCGCATTAGAATGGTGTAGAGATAATTATTTTGGGGAGTGGCTAGCTATTCCTGGTATAAAACCGAAAATCAAACCTTTATCTAAAGAAGAGATTGAACAAACTGAAAAATCCGTTGATGAATTTTTATCATTTTTATATAGGGAAGATAAATAATGTATATTAATAAAATAAAAGAAAATTTATGTATTCATGATAAAAGAAATCCTTACTATGATTTTGAGAATGATGAAAGAATTTTAAAAGATGGAGAAAAATGTTTTTGTGATAATTGTTTTAATGGAAGACATAAATTGGCAGATGAAATTTTAAAATTAATCGAAATTCAAAAGTTCCAAGATTCAAAAATGGGTGATGCAATTGAATTTAAAGATAAGAGGCATAGAATTTGGGAAGTATTTTGCGATGAATCTTATTATCAATTAATTTGTGTTCGATTAAAAGATGATACAACATTTAATTCAGCTACTTCTTTTCATTTTGATAGTACCATTGATGCGAATATATTTATAGATTTATTAAAAAAGAGTAGATAATAATATTTTTGATTAATTTGGTGATAAAATGATAATATGGAAAGATATAAGAGTACCAATTTTTCATAAAATATAGCATATTCATAAAATTGGATGAAAACTTCATCGTAATTTTACGAAAGATTATGGCGATATTCCAGTATGTTTTTATAATAAAGAAACAAATAAATTTAACCCTGTAATTAATACAATGGGATCGAGCATATGCTGCAAGGAAAAGACTTAAATATCGTATAAAATATGATAGATTGAAAAATAAAAAATTATAAACGAGGAATAATATGAAAGGAGAAATGCTTAATATAAATGGGCATAAAATTATCGAAGATATGAATATGGTGATAGATGGGGAACCATATGAAAAATTACGGGATTGGAAAGAAAGATTATTTTCAAGGCCATGGAGACCATTTAAAAAATATAAAACAATCGTACCAAAAATACCAAATCCAGAAATAATTGTTACGGCTGATTGTTATATAATGCACCCTGAAATTGCAAAAAAATTAAAAACCTCTTTAAAAATTTAAATATAATAAATTATATAAGGAACTTAAAATGACAACAACATTTGAAAATGCGGTTATAGGAGATAAAATATATTCAGTAAAACATGATTGGTGTGAAGTTATTGATATATATAAAGACGATCCATATCCAATTGTATTAAGAATTGAAGGTATCGATAATGATTTATATGATATAAGAATAACTTTCGATGGAAAACATGCTAAACATGATAAATATCAAACATTTTTTTGGGATAAAGTGGATATTATTGCACCGTATAAACCACATCCAGAATTAAAAATAGACACGAAATTAATTGTTTGGGATAAAGAATACCCTTTGGATACATATAAAAGATACTTTGCATTTTTTAAAGATGATTTAGTATGTTGTTTTGAGGGCGGTCTAACATCATGGAGCGCAGAAAATTATGATAATGTAGAAAGTTGGGATTTTTACGAGGTGGTTATATCAATGCCAGAAGATATTGATGTAAATAAAAATTAGAAGATAAATCATATGATTTTGATAAAATCTATCAGGAATATTCCGACGGCACTCATGTATCAATTCTTTCAATGAGGTATTCTATTTCAGAAAAGAAACTTAGAAAATGGCTTAAAGATTATTGATAATCAAAAAAGAGGAATGAAAATTGTTATGTGATAGATGTGGTAAAGATTTTTGTGTATGGTCAGAATTATATAGAGTTCATAGGATAAGATAACACACCAAATTGTTATAATATTTTAAATCCAGTTAAACCAAAAAAAGAAGTTGTTTGATGGGATTGCCTTATCCATAATAATTATAGTTTTCCAAAAAGGGATATATACCTGTAGAATTTTTATATCTAACATGCAAATTGGATAATAATTAAATATCTTAATAAATAAAATAAAGAGGTTTTAAAAATGAATGAAAAACCAGAAGAAGGTCAAAAAGTTTGTTTAAATGATTATGGTATTAATCATTTAACAAATTTTTATAATAAAAAAATAAATGAAAAAATAAAAACAAAAATATTTACAATTACTGATGTAAAAAAACCAACATATATTGATCATTATGGGATTTGGTACGTTAAAGTGAATAATGATCAATTGAATAAAACTGAGCTAAATAGTTTATGTGTTGATTTAATAAAAATTGATGAATGATAAAGGTGAAAATATGATTTATGTATGTGGAGATATTCATGGTTCAAATGATATTAGTAAATTAAATGTTCAAAATTGGCCTGCACAAAAAAACATGAATGAATCCGATATATTAATTATATTGGGAGATTTTGGTTTATTTTGGGATGCAGATCAAAGTAAGGATGAAAAATATTGGCTTGAATGGCTTTTAAATAAACCCTGTCAAATTGCGTTTGTTGATGGGAATCATGAGAATTTTGATGTTATCGATAAATTTCCAATTTCTGAAATGTATGATGGAAAAGTTCAAGCTGTTTATACAAATGAAAAAGGGAAAAGTGTTTATCGATTATGCCGAGGAGAAATTTTTAATATTTGTGATAAAAAAATATTTGTTATGGGTGGAGCAACGTCTACAGATAAGGCACATCGAAAAGAATTTTTATCATGGTGGAAACAAGAAAATCCCTCATATGCTGAGATCGATAATGCTTTTGAAAATTTACAGAAGCATAATTTTCAAGTTGATTTCGTACTTACTCACACAGTGCCATCAAAGATCCATACAATGATTAATAAAGATTTTTCTTTTTTAGCAAATGAAAAATGTTCATGTAGAGATTTGTTACAAAGTATCTACGATAAAATTCAATTTAAAGGATGGCACTTTGGTCATTATCATTTAGATAATAAAGAAGATCCAATGGTTTATGCTGATAAATTTTTTGCTCATTTCAATAATGAGCCATTTTTATTAGTTTAAAATAAGTGGTGATTAAAAATGACAATAGAAAATGCAAAAACATTGCCAATTTGTGTATTTTGTGGTTCATATGATGTAACTGTGGATGCGAGTGTTTCATGGAATTATGATAGTCAAGATTGGGCTGTTGATGAAACTTTTGAAGAAAATCCATTTTGTAATAAATGTATGAAAAATCGTGAAATTATGTGGGTTACGCCAAAGAATATTGATTTATAACGATTAACAAAATAAATATAAGGTATATAATATGTTTAAGGATTCTTCAAGTATAACAAAAATTTTTATGACTACAACTGATAGAAATAAATTAGTTACTGAATTTGAAAATATTTTTAAAGAATTGAATTCAGATAAAACTTTTTATTTAGATTTAATTGAAGAAAAATATCCAAATATTAAAGATTTATTTGATATAATTCGATTAGATTAAAAAAATAAAAATTTATTCAAGGAGAAATAATTATGTCAGAAAAACCAATACCAGAAGCATTTTATCCTTGTATTAGTTGTTATGAAGAGTATTCACATATTGCATCTGATTTGTATTGGTCAGAACCGTTACAATCGTGGTGTTGTGATAATTGTTGGAGCGATCAGGAAGAACATTGGACCCCTGATGAGAATACAGAAGGGAAAACTTTTTCATGTTGCGAATACGGGATATCTTTAGAAGAAGAATTAAAAAATAGAGAATCACAAAAAGATTTTTCATTTTCTAAAAATATGGAAACATGTCCATTAGATGAATCAATATTAATTATGCTTATAAATGGAAACATGCATGCAGCAATTAAAAGAAAAAGTAAATATACTTTTGCTCCGTCAGTATTAAAACGTAAAAATCTTCCATTGGATTGGTCAAAAGATTATTTTATTTTTGAAATTGAGGGAATTATTAATACTGAATATGCAAGTGGTCACACAATAGAATATAAAGAAGTAATTGCTTTTTCCTATATTCCAAAAATAAAAATTTAAATTTATAAATAATAACATGAAAAAAATTATTTTAAAAGATTTGACAACTAATGAATTTCCATGGCTTGATAATGATATTAAAAAAGGAACAATTGTATATGAATATACTGGGTGTACTTATGGAGTTATAAGTCCAGAAGGAATTTCAGTTTCATATGAAAATGGAATTTGTCCATTTTTTGAAGTTCCGAGAAATTCAGTATCAGATTATAATGTGTAATTAAAGGAAAAAGAATGGAATTTTTATTTGAAAATCAAGAAACTACACAAGAATATAAATGTGTTATTCGATTAACTACAAATATTTGGCATGATAAAAATGGTCTTTATTTAAAAAAAATATGATTTATTTAAAAAGAAAATCATTTGGATATAACATTTTAGATGAAGATTGTAATAATATATATCCAGAAGATGTTTTTGAAAAAATCATGAATATTTTTAAAGTTCCTGATGGAATATATGAAGTTGTTGTATGCGATGAAATACGAAACTATGAAGATGGTTCAATAGATGATTATTCTTATAAATTAATTCCCGTGAATGAATATGATTGATAAAAATATTATTGAATTAAATAATGCAATTGAACAATGCCTTGAAATAATTAAAAAAGGAAAAAATATTCATCGTTACAAAAACATTTTTAATTAGCATCATGGCTTAATGAATTGTTAAAAATAAAACTTAA
>FUWD013181243.1_pt1 | contig 43845 bp, 54 predicted proteins | sample 1063281 | NCBI WGS metagenome assembly FUWD01 (sample SAMEA79048168, study PRJEB19326) | metagenome | biome: marine | reverse complement strand
AATTTTAGTATCTGGCCTGCGTGAATATCTTGCAAAATTTAAATTAAAGATTCCAGTTTCTAATATGGCAAAAGTGAAGACTTTTTTTCAAATGTTTGCAATTTCAATACTTTTAACAGGACCTTCTGGGGACCAATTATTATTTAATTTAGGATCTGAAATAGGAATTGCACTTTTATGGATTGCTGCAGTTTTAACCTTGGTGACTGGATATTCTTACCTTAAAAAAGGTATTGAGCATGCTATTGATTAATTTGTTATTTTTTTCTGACTAAAGCTTGGTATTGATCAGAAAGCTTTCCAATCAAATCTAAAACTTGAAAAGAATATTCTCCTATTTGTGATACTGGCGTAACTTCTGCAGCTGAACCAGTTAAAAAACATCCGCTATAATTTTTTAAATCTTCTAGTTTTATTTTTTTTCTACTACTTTAATTTGTAAACTTTTTGCAATATCAATAATTGTTCTTCTGGTAATTCCATTTAAAAAACTATCTGCTATTGGTGTATATATTTCTGTTTGCTCTTTGTTTACAAAAAAAACGTTTGCTCCCGTTGCTTCTGCAATATTACCTTGATAATCAAGCATCATTGAATCGTTATATCCATCTTTTTCTGCGTCATGTTTTGAAAGTGTATTAATCATATAATTCCCAGATGCCTTGGTATCCCACGGAATAGAGTCTGGGGGTGGTTTTCTCCACTTGGATATATTTAATTTAATTCCATTTAATTTTATTTTTGGGTCAAAGTAAGAACCCCATACCCAAGCTGCGATTGCAAGATGTATGGTATTATGTTGAGCAGAAACTGCCATCATTTCACTTCCTCTCCAGGCGATTGGCCTAACATATCCATTTTCAATTTTTTGAACATTGACCACTTCATTACAAAAACTGTCTATTTGATTAACTGAATAAGGAATTTTAAAACCCATTCTGCTTGCAGAATAAACCAATCTTTCCGTATGATCGGTTAATTTAAATATTTTTCCATCATATACTCTCTCACCTTCAAACACCGCACTTGCATAATGAAGTCCATGCGTGAGCACATGCAGCTTTGCATCTTGCCATTCGACTAAAGTTCCATCCAACCATATTTTTCCTGTTCTTTTGTCGTAAGGAATTGAGTTCATGCAAATTTCGTTTTCAATTATTTGTTAATTCAATATAATATGTCAATAATGCTGACTATATCAATAAATTTATGCATAACTTTTTATATTTAAGAGAAAACAACATCAAGGAAATTATAGAATTAATGTTGGAGGCTTACACCAATTCTTATTCTGATCCTTATGATATTCTAAAAAAAAACTCTTTTGGCAAAGCTCACCACAGACTCATATGTACTGTTGATGCAAATCCAGGAATAAAAGTGGCAGATTTAATTAAAAAGTTAAAAATAACAAAACAAAGTTTAAGTAGAGTGCTCCAAGAATTGATAAAAAAAGAAATCATATCTCAAAGCAGAGGAGATTCTGATGGTAGGCAAAGATTGCTTCATCTTACAGAAAAAGGGAAAAAGGTTAGTGATGAAATATTTCACAAGCAAAAACAAAGAATATTAGAAGCATTTAAAGATTCAGACTCAAGTGAAGTTTTAAATTTTAAAAAAGTATTAAAAAAAATTATTGCCGAATAAATGATTATAGAAGAGAAAAAACACATTCTGGTAGTTGATGATGATGATCGAATACGTGAGTTAATTAAAGAATATTTAGAAAGTAATGATTTTTATATTACTACCGCCAGAGATGCTGAGGATGCAAAAAATAAAATTAAATTGATAAAATTTGATTTGATAATTTTAGACATAATGATGCCTGGACAAAATGGGCTTGAACTTACCAAGGAAATAAAGTTAACAAGTGATCAGCCTATTATTCTATTAACTGCTATGGGCGAAACATCTGATAGAGTTTCGGGACTCGAAACTGGAGCAGATGACTATTTACCAAAACCTTTCGAACCTAAAGAGCTGTTATTAAGAATTAAAAATATATTAAAAAGGATTAAAAAAAATAAAAACCTAAACCCAATATTAAAATTCGGCAATATTAAGGTTGACTTGGACAAAATGTCTATAACTTCCAAAGAAGGAGACATTAAACTTAACTCTGCAGAAAAAGCACTACTAGAAATTATGATATTATCCGTTGGTCGTGTTTTTCAAAGGGAACAAATTTCTAAAATTGTCAAATTGACTAAAGAAAGGGCTGTCGATGTAATGATCACAAGACTTAGACAGAAAATAGAACCAGATCCAAAAAATCCAAAATATTTACAAACCGTTAGGGGCAATGGTTATGTCCTTTGGACTGACTAAGAAATGCTAAAACACTTATTGCCCAGAACTATTTTTTTTCGCTACTTACTAATTATTATTGCCCCTGTTTTATTACTACAAATTATACTAACCATTGTATTTTTTGATAGTTTGTGGATTAAAACAAACAAAGGATTGGCACGAACGCTAGCTGGACAAATTAACAGTCTCGTAGAGGTCTATAGTAATCCCAAAACTAATAAAGATTTTAACTTTGTTAAAAATATTTTTGAAAATAAACTTATTTCAAAAATTTATGTATTAGAAAACTATAAACTACCGTCTTTAAAAAAACCAAAAATTTACAATTTGTATGATCAGCTTCTAGATGAGCAACTAGCTAGTCAAATCAATGCTCCATTTTGGTATGATACAAAAAATAGCAATGATTTTGTCGATATACGGGTAAGTACAAATAAAACTATATTACAATTCATTGTAGAAAAATCTAGAATTAGAAATTCTTCTGCTAGAATATTTATTTTATGGATAACTATTCCATCCATATTGTTGCTTTTAATATCTATTCTTTTTTTAAGAAATCAAATCAAACCGTTTACTAGTCTGGCAGATTCTGCTGAAAAATTTGGAAAAGGACAGTACGTTCCGGAACTAAAGCCATCAGGTGCAGTTGAGGTACGAAAAGTAATTATAGAATTCGAAAAAATGAAAAGAAGAATTTTGCGCCACATCAGCCAACGAACAGCTATGTTATCAGGAATTAGTCATGATTTAAAAACTCCGCTAACTCGTCTAAAGTTACAAATAGAAATTTTAAACAAAAATCACACTTTAGATAAAGTAAAAAGTGATGTTTTAGAAATGGAAAAAATGATTGCTGAATATTTAGATTTTTCTAGTTCTCAAGAAACTGGTAATACCATCCAATTTGATTTGTCTAATTTAATGACTGAAATAAAGCAAAAATATAATAACAATAAAATTACATTTAAATGCAATGAAAAAATATTGATGCTAGGAAGAAAGCATCTCATTAAAAGGTGTCTTTATAATCTTATAGATAACTCAATAAAATATGCTGGCAATGCGGATATTGTTGTTAAAAGAAATAATTCAACGATAGAAATCTCAATTGAAGATGATGGACCAGGTGTTCCGGAAAATGAAAGAGAGAGAGTTATGAGACCATTTTATAGAATAGATAAAAGCAGACAAATGGCAGATGGAAGCGTAGGTTTGGGTCTATCAATTGTGCAAGATATTGTAAATTCCCATGGTGGCAATATTAAATTAACTGACAATCCTAAAGGCAAAGGATTGAAAGTCATATTAAACTTTCCAGCATAATGTTTGTTCATGATTTTAATCCTATTTTGGTTGACATAGGACCAATCTCAATTCGATGGTATTCTTTAGCTTATATTTTTGGAATATTACTTGGACTGTATTACGGAAAATATCTCATAAAGAATCTATCTACAAAAATAAAAGTTTCGGAGAAAAATCTTGATGATTATCTAATCTGGGCTGTAATTGGAATCGTGCTTGGAGGTAGAATAGGATACGTTTTTTTTTATAACTTTACTTATTACTTTGAAAATCCTGTTGAAATATTAAAAATATGGAATGGCGGTATGTCATTTCATGGTGGATTAATAGGAATTATTTTATCTTCATTTTTATTTTCTAAGAAAAATGACATTTCATTTTGGTCTTTAACAGATTTGATTGCCTGCATTTCCCCGATAGGAATTTTTTTTGGTAGAATTGCAAATTTTATAAATGCTGAACTAGTTGGAAAAGTAAGTAATTTACCCTGGTCTTTTATATTTCCACAATACGACCAACTACCAAGACATCCGTCTCAAATTTATGAAGCATTATTAGAAGGATTGTTATTATTTATTATTATAAATTTATTAATAAGAAAAACTAATATACCGACAGGATACTTATCTATTTTATTTTTAATACTATACTCAACGTTCAGAGTGATTGGTGAAATATTTAGAGAACCAGACCAGCAGTTAGGATATTTATTTTTTGGAATAAGTATGGGAAGTATCTTAAGCATTATAACAATAATGATCGCAAGTATTTTTGTATTTTTTTTAATAAAAAATGATCTTAACAGAAATTAAAAAAAAACGTTACCTTTAGATGAATACATAAACCTCTGTCTATATAAATTCAAAAATAGCTATTATCAAAAAAAAAGAAAATTTGGATATGGTGGAGATTTTGTTACTTCCCCGCATATTTCTAGTATTTTTTCAGAAATGATTTCTGTTTGGCTGCTTACTTTCTGGGATCAGATTAATAAACCAAAAATAATAAATATTCTCGAACTTGGGCCTGGTGATGGAACAATGAGCAATGATATTTTAAATTCATTATCAAAATTTTCTTTTTTCAAATCTAAAATTAATTATTTTCTTTTAGAAACAAGTGATTCATTAAAAAAAGAGCAGAAAATAAAACTCAAAGGGAAAAAAATATTTTTTGGATTAAAAAATTAAAGAATTTTAAAAAAAAAATTTAGCAATTATTAGCAATGAATTTTTTGATGCTCTACCTGTAAAACAATTAATTAAAAAAGAAAATACATGGTTAGAAAAAAATATTTTTTTTAACAAGTCAGCTAATAAATTAGATTACATTTTTAAAAAACCAAAAAATAGTTTGATGAAGCAAATTAAAAATATTTATAACTTAGATATAAATACTTTTATTGAATTTTCTCCAAAACTAGAAAATATTATTAAAGATATTTCAAAAATATTAATGGGTAAAAATTCTATTTTTTTAACAATTGATTATGGAGATTATTCAGAAATCTGCAATGATACCGTTCAGGCCATTTACAATAATAAAAAAGCAATATTGCTAGAAAACATTGGTGATAGTGATATTACATATCAAATAAATTTTTTTCATTTAATAAAATTATTTAAAAATTACAAACTGAACATTGTTGATTTTACTTCCCAGTCTAAATTTTTACAAAGACTTGGTATTAAGGAACGATTTGAGCATTCTGCAAAAAATTTAAATCCTATGCAACGTAAGAAATTAAGTAATTCTATTGCTAGACTGCTACACCCTTCCCAAATGGGGGATTTGTTTAAAGTGTTAATAGTATCAAAAATCAATAAAAATAATCAAAATTTGCAATATGATATTTAAGTCAAAAAAATTTAGCTCCGGAAAAAATATTTCGCACGGTTTTTGTTCCAGAAAAAATGGAAATTCAAATGGAATATACGATTCCCTAAACTGCGGTCTTGGGTCTAAAGACTTAAAAAAAAATGTCTACAAAAATCTAAATTATGTTAAAAAGAAAATAGGCTCAAAATATTTATGTCTAGTAAGTCAAAAGCATAGTAATAAAATTATTTGGTTAAAAAAATTTTCACAAATTCAAAAAAAATAAGAATTGGTGATGCCGATGGAATATTTACTAACCTAAACAACGTTGCTATTGGCATTTTAACTGCAGATTGTGCACCCATTCTTTTTGTAGATCAAAATAATAACTACATTTGTTGTGTTCATGCAGGATGGAAAGGTGCATTTTCAAACATTATTCAAAAAGCTGTTGCACTTTTTCGTAAAAATAAAATTTTGCCAAAAAATATAAGAGTATGTATAGGACCTTGCATATCACAGGATAGTTATGAAGTGAAAGCTGATTTTTATAATAAATTTATATTATCAAATACAAATTTCAAAAAATGCTTCTTATTTAAAAATAACAAGATTTATTTTAATTTGAGATATTTTATAAAATTAAAACTAGTTAATGCTAAAATTTCCATGTCTAATATTTTTGATATTAATAAAGACACTTTTGTTAACAAATCCCTATTTTATAGCTACCGAAGATCTCTACTAAATGGAGAAAAAGATTATGGTAGAAATCTATCCTTGATCTCAAAATACCATTGAATACCTTTAATGTTAGGTATATAAAAAATTGATGAAGATTGTATCTGGCACAAATAATCCTAAGTTAAGCGAAGAAATTGCGAAGTATCTAAAAACAAAAATTGTTAATAGTAACATCAAACGATTTGCCGACTCAGAAGTCTATATTGAAATAAATGAAAACATGAGAGGGTCTGAAGTCTTTGTTATACAAGGAACATCTTATCCAGCTAATGATAACATAATGGAATTGTTAGTCTGCATAGATGCATTACGCAGAGCTTCGGCTAAAAATATTACAGCTGTCCTTCCTTATTTTGGATATGCTAGGCAGGATAGAAAGGTTACACCAAGATCACCTATTAGTGCCAAACTAGTTGCAAATTTGATTACAAACGCGGGAGCCAATAGAGTTGTGACTTTAGACTTGCATGCAAATCAAATTCAAGGTTTTTTTGATATACCCGTTGATAATCTTTTTGCCGCTCCTACTTTTGTTAAAGACATAAAAAAAAATATTAAATCAAAAAGCTTGGTATGTGTCGCCCCAGACGTTGGCGGTGTTGAAAGAGCAAGGGCAATCGGAAAAAGGCTTAATGCTGACCTTGCAATCATTGACAAAAGAAGATCTGGTCCAGGAAAATCCGAGGTCATGAACGTTATTGGAAATGTAAATGGAAAAACATGTATTATTATCGACGACATGGTGGATAGCGGCGGAACTATATGCAATGCAGCAGAAGCTTTGATAAAAAAAGGGGCTAAAAATGTTTATGCCTATGTTGTTCATGCTGTTCTAAGTGGGGATGCGGTACAAAAAATACAGAAATCAAAAATAAAGCAGTTTGTGGTTACAAATTCTATAGACAATTCTAAAAAAATTAAAGGTTCTAAGATTAAAGTTATAAGTATTGCAGCTCTATTTGGAGAAGCTATGAATAGAATATCGGAATCCAAGTCAGTTTCTAAGTTATTTAAATAAAAAAAATAACCTTTTTTATAAAGAATTCTTGAGTTTATACCTCTGGTGCTATACAACCTCCTCTCTTATGGAAAAAAATTTAAATACACTAGAAGTTAACGTTCGAGAAACAAAGACTAAAGCTGACGTTAAAAAATTAAGATTAGACGGTTTTGTACCTGGTGTGCTTTATGGCGATATAGATAAGAATTTAAATTTATCAATTAAAAAAAACTCTTTAGAAAAATTTCTCAAATCTGGAAATTTTATGAGTAAAGTAATTGAGATTAAAGTAGATGGAAAAGATTATAAAGTTTTACCAAGAGCTATAGAATTTAATAAGTTAACTAATCAACCTATTCACATAGATTTCCAAACATTATCTGCTGGAACAAAGGTTGTTGTTTGGATACCTGTAAAATTTATAAATGAAAATATTTGTCCTGGCCTAAAAATGGGGGGTGTTCTTAACATTGTGAGAAGAAAAGTTGAATTAAGTTGTCCCGCAGATCAAATTCCTTCCGAATTAATTGTTGATCTAGCCGAAAAACAAATTAATGAAAGTATTCACATATCTGCTGTTAAACTTCCTGAAAATGTTAAGCCAACAATTCTAGATAGAGATTTTACTATAGCAACAGTAGCAGCTCCTACTGTTGTTAAAGAGCCGGAGCCAGCTGCTGCTGAAGCTGTTGCTGAGGGAACCGAAGGCGCTGAGGGTGCTGCTGCTAGTGCAGATGGAGCTGCGGATAAAAAAGACGCAAAAACTCAAGAAGACAAAGCTCCTGCTGATAAAAAGAAATAGTAGATGTTCTTATTTGTTGGCTTAGGAAATCCTGATCCCAAACACAAAAATAATCGTCACAATATTGGTTTCATGATTATTGATAATCTTAATAAGAGATTTAATTTATCTAAACAAAAACCAAAATTTAAAGGATTATTAACCAATGGTGAAATTGACAAGCAAAAATTAATATTAGTAAAGCCTCTAACATTCATGAATAATTCAGGTACCTGCATTAGAGAAATTCAGGATTACTATAAAATTATTCCCAAAAATGTTTTTGTATTTCATGATGATTTAGATCTAGATTTGGGAAAAATCAGATGTAAAATTGGAGGCTCATCTGGTGGTCATAATGGGATCAAATCAATTGAGGATGCCATAGGTCCAAATTTTTACAGAATAAGAATTGGAATTGGTCATCCTGGAGAAAAAGAATTAGTTGATAGCCACGTTTTAAATGATTTTACAATTGACGAGATAGAAACTGTTAATATCTCAATAAAAAAAATATTAGATAATGTTCATCTTTTGATGCAACGAGATTTAGATAACTTTTCAAGTAAAAGTAATATTTAATGGGATTTAAAGTTGGAATTGTAGGCTTGCCCAATGTTGGAAAATCTACAATGTTTAACGCATTAACCAAGTCTAAAAATGCTGAAGCAGCAAATTTTCCATTTTGTACCATAGAACCAAATATAGGTGTGGTAGCTGTTCCTGATGCTAGAATTGAAAAAATAAGCAAAATTGCAAATTCTAAGAAAATTATACCCACATTAATTACTTTTGTAGACATAGCGGGCTTAGTTGCTGGCGCCTCAAAAGGTGAAGGTTTAGGTAATAAATTTTTATCCCATATTAGAGAAGTAGATGCGATTGTTCATCTTCTGCGTTGCTTTGAGTCAGATGAAATACAAAATGTTAACAAAACTGTAGACCCAATTAGGGATTTTGAAATTATTGAAACAGAATTGATGCTGGCAGATTTAGATTCTTTGGAAAAAAGAATTGGGAAAAAAAATAAAAATATTATTGAGAATGAAGAACTTACAAAACTAATCGAAAAATCTTATGAATGCTTAAAAGAAGGAAAGAATCCTTATTTTTTAAGAAATGAATTTGATTCTAAAATAGTAAATAGTGCTTCTATATTAACATTAAAACCAAAAATTATTGTCTGCAATACTGGAGAGGAAAGTATTTCTACTGGAAATCAATATACTGAAATTGTGAAAAGTAGATTCAAAGATGAAGAAGTTGTCAATATATCGGCTGAGATAGAGCAGCAAATTACAGAGCTGGGTGAAGCCGAAGCATTAGAATTTATGAAAGAACTAAACATTATTGAAACTGGACTAGATCGTGTTATTCGATCAAGCTACAAAGCTCTCAACTTAAGCACATATTTTACTGCTGGTCCTGAAGAAACTAGAGCCTGGACAATTCCAACCAATTGCAAAGCGCCGGATGCTGCTGAAGTAATTCATACTGATTTTAAAAAAGGATTTATAAAAGCAGAGACAATAGGTTATGAGGATTTTATACAATACAACGGTGAGGCTGGTGCTCGCGACAAAGGAAAATTAAGAATTGAAGGAAAAGATTATTTAGTTAAAGATGGAGATATCTTACACTTTAGATTCAATACGTGACCAAATTTTCTTTTTAATTAAGTAAACCAAAATTGTAAGAATTAATAAATAAAGAACAGACTTAAAACCTAATTTTTTTCTAACTTCTAAATGAGGTTCTGCAGCCCACATCATAAAAGAAGTTACATCTTTTGCCATTTGTTCCTCTGAAGCTTTCGTACCATCCGAGTACTCCACTGACCCATCACTTAACGGCTTAGACATTCTAATTTTATTACCGGACATGTATTTATTATAATAAACACCATCTTCTAATTTAATATTTTCAGGAACTTTTTCCTCATAACCCATTAACACAGAATAAATATAATCAGCGCCCCCTGGTCTCGCCTTAGCTAGCACGGACATATCTGGTGGATAGGCTCCCCCATTTGCAGATCTAGATGCATTTTCATTTGGATAAGGACTTTTAAACTTATCAGATGGCCTACCAGGTCTAGTGAACATTTCACCTTGAGCATTTGGTCCATCTGTAACTTCATATTGTGAGGCAATTGCTTTGACCTCTTCTTCTGTAAACTCTGGTCCTCCTTTTTCTCCTAAGTTTCGATAACTAACAAGACTCATGGAATGACAAGATGCACAAACTTCTTTGTAAACTTGAAAACCTCTTTGTAATGAAGCCCTATCAAATGTTCCAAAAAATCCGTCGAATGACCAGTTTGGCTTTAAAAGTTCAGCTTGTGCTTCTTTTGAATAGGAAATATTAGAAATAAAGGCAAAAATAAAAAATATAAAAATAAAGTTAACTTTTAAAAAAAAGTTTTCATAATTTATTTACTAAAAATATTTATTGTTTTGATTTTTCCTTGCTTTTTCCAGTTTTCAAATTCATGAATACTTTCGGGCATAGGAAGTGGCTTTTCTACAATAGAAACAAGTGGGGCTAAGATAAAGAAAAAGGCAAACCAAAATGCTGTTGCTATTCTACCTATTACCAAATAAATTCCTTCTGCCGGAGCTGCTCCGATGTACATAAGTACGAAAAAATTTAGTACAAACAAAAATACACACTGCTTCCAAATTGGCCTAAAGACACTTGATCTTACTTTGCTGAAATCTAGCCAAGGCAACAAACCTAATACTGCAATACTACTTACCATCGCGATTACGCCCATTAACTTATCGGGTATACTTCTTAAAATTGCGTAAAAGGGTAAGAAATACCATTCTGGAACAATATGCGGTGGCGTAACTAATGGATTTGCAGGAATATAATTGTCCGGGTGCCCTAAATAATTTGGAGCGTACATCATAACAGCAACAAAAATTAATAAAAAAACTAACATACCAACTAAATCTTTGCTTGTTGTAAATGGAGAAAAAGAAACTGTATCTCTTGTGTCCTTTGGCTCAATTCCTGAAGGATTATTAGAACCAACAATGTGAAGTGCTATTACATGAAATACAACTACGCCGACTATTAAAAAAGCAATCAACCAATGCAAAACATAAAAACGGTTTAAAGCTGCATCACCAACAGAATAATCACCCCACAACCAAGTAACTACGGATTCCCCAAAAAAGGAATGGCTGAAAAAAGATTTGTTATAACTGTTGCTCCCCAAAAACTCATTTGACCCCAGGGTAATGTGTAGCCAAGAAAAGCAGTAGCCATCATCAGGAAAAATATAACAATTCCAATCAACCACATTAATTGTCTTGGTTCTTTATATGAGCCATAATACAAACTTCTGAATATATGCAGATAAACTGCTATAAAAAAAAATGAGGCCAGATTCATATGGGCATAACGAATAAGCCACCCAAAATTGACATCTCGCATAATTTTTTCTACAGAATCGAATGCATACTTTGTGTCAGGTTTATAATGCATTCCCAAACTCAGTCCTGTAATAATTAGAAGTATCAAACATATAGTTAAAATTCCTCCAAAACTCCAAAAATAACTAAGAGACTTTGGAACTTGAAAATCTAAATACTCATGCTTGAACATTCGTATGACTGGAAGTCTGTTATCTATCCATCCAGTTATTCCTGTAAATGGAGATCCTCCAGTTTTATTGGTATGAACTGGTTTATATTTTTGTTCTAAATTGTCAGCACTCATTTTAATCCTTTAACCTATTTTAATTTTATCGCTACCAACAAATTCGTATTTTGGAACTTCTAAATTTGTAGGTGCTGGGCCTTTTCTAATTCTTCCTGAAGTATCGTAATGAGATCCGTGACAAGGACAAAACCATCCAGAATAATCGCCCTGTCCTCCTGCAGGCACACAACCTAGGTGAGTACATACTCCAATAACTACTAGCCACTCTTCTTTTATAACTCTAGCTTTGTCTTCTTGGGGGTCTTTTAAATCTGCCATTTTTGTTTCTTTAGCTTTTAAAATATCCTCTTTAGTTCTCCTTTTGATAAAAACTGGCTTTCCTCTCCAAAGAACGGTTATTTCCTGACCTTCTTTCACTTTGGAAATATCCACCTCGATAGAAGCTAGGGCTTTGACTGAAGAATCTGGATTCATTTGACTTATAATGGGAAACACAGCGGCTCCAACTCCAACAGCGCCCACTGTGGCGGTAACTGTTGTTAAAAAATCTCTTCTTGTAGATTTATCTTTATTTTTGTTTTCGTTCATATTTATTTACTAACTTTCCTGTATATAGGAAAAATTAATAATATAGTTCTATAGCCAGAATGACGCATAATAATTAAATAAATGATTAATATCGCCCTTTATCAACCAGATATACCACAAAATACGGCAGCAATAATAAGAATATGCGCGTGCCTGGGGATTAATTTAGAAATTATTAAACCATGTGGCTTTTTTTTTGATAAAAAAAAGATGGATAGAATTTATTTAGACTATCTTGATAATTGTAAGCTTAAATTTTACGAATCGTATGAAGATTTTATATTTAAAAAAAAACAATCGAGATTAATTTTACTTACTACAAAATCACATAATAATTATACAAAATTTATCTTCGATAAAAATGACACTCTAATATTTGGAAAAGAAAGCTCTGGTGTACCTAAAAATATACATGACAATATTAAAAATAAATTAACTATACCAATGACTAAAAATGTCAGATCTTTAAATATAGCTTCTTCTGTGGCCATAGTTGGCTCGGAAGCTTTAAGGCAAATTAATTTATGAAAAAAAAATCTACAAATTTAAAAAAGAAACTAGCTTCATCTTGGTTTACAGATTTGAGAAATCAAATATGTAAAAAATTTGAAGATATTGAAAATAAATATTCTAATAAAAAAATAAAATTTTTAGCGAAAAAAATGGAAAAAATCTAAAACAAAATCTGAGGGTGGTGGAGAGATTTCTATTCTAAGAAACGGAAAAATTTTTGAAAAAGTGGGGGTAAATATTTCGGTAGTAAATGGTTTTTTTAATTCTGAATTCAAAAAAAAAATTCCAGGTACGGAGAAAAGCTCTAAATTTTGGGCTGCTGGAATATCACTAGTAGCTCATTTTCAGAATCCTAAAATTCCATCTCTTCATTTTAATACTCGATACATAGTAACCTCTAAAGAATGGTTTGGTGGAGGCATGGATGTAACCCCGTGTATTGCTGATAACAGGCAAAAAAAGTACTTTCATAGCGAATTAAAAAAAACTTGTGACCTACATGATAAAAATTATTACAAAAAACACAAATCTAATTGTGATAAATATTTTTATCTTCCTCATAGAAAAGAGCCAAGGGGTGATGGTGGAATTTTTTATGATTATCTAAATACCAATAATTGGGAAAATGATTTTTCTTACACAAAAGATGTTGGACTTGTTTTTTAAAAATTGCAGAAAACATTATTCAAAAAAAATCTAAACATAAATGGAATGAACGTGATAAAAAAATACAATTGATTAAAAGGGCCCGATATGTTGAATTCAATTTACTATTTGATCGTGGTACAAAATTTGGTTTAGCAACCGGCGGAAACATCGAAGCTATATTTATGTCTTTACCACCTTCGGCATCATGGTAATAATTAAACTAAATGGAAAAAGAACCAATAACAATTCAGGGGCTAGAAAAAATCAAAACTGAGCTTGATGAAAGAAAACAAGTTACTAGAGCCAAAATTGTAGCAGCAATCTCAGAAGCTAGATCTCATGGTGATCTTAAAGAAAATGCAGAATATCATGCTGCAAAGGAAGAGCAGGGCCTTAATGAAAAGAGAATTCAAGAACTAGAAACTTCTATAGCAATGGCTGAAGTTATTGATATTACCAAAATAAAACCTGATATCAGAGTAATCTTTGCAAGCACTATTATTGTCAAAGATTTAGAAACAGATAAAAAAAATACTTACAAAATTGTTGGTAGGGATGAATCTGATGTCAAAAATGGTTTTATTTATTACAAATCACCTCTTGGAAGAGGATTTATTGGTAAACAAAAAAATGATTTTGTAACTATTGAAACTCCCTCTGGTGAAAAAAGTTTTGAAATTATTGACGTAAAATATATCTAAATTAAGAAAATATTAATCACTTAATTTGTATTTGGTATTAATTTTTCAAAACCAGGATAAATATAATTAAAAAAATTTTCTGTAGATTTGTTTTGTTTTAAAATATTTTTTATGTTTTTAATTGACATAATTTTTCTCAGCTCTTTTTCCAATCTATTATTAGATAGTTTCTTAACATGCTCTTTATTATTAAAAATAAAATTTAATACTTGAGGATCGTGATCATATTTTGAATACAAAAAGAAAAAACGAAAATATCTTAAAGCTCTAACATAATCTTCTTTAATGCTAATTTCAGGATCTGAAATAAAATTTATTTTTCCGTTAATAAGATCTTCTTTTCCATTAAATGGATCAAAAAAAGTATTCTCATTTTTTTTCACACCATTTACACTGTAATAAATTGCATTCATGGTAAAATCGCGTCTTCGAGCATCGACTTCCCAATTGTCAGTAAAAATTATTTTTGCATACCTTCCATCTGGAAGTAAATCTTTACGTAACGTAGTAATTTCAAACTTCATACTATTTACAATAGCTGTAATTACTCCAAAATGAGCAGCTACATCTATAAACTCAATATTTTTATTTTTTAAAATTTTGACAACTTCGTTAGGAAGAAACGTTGTGGCTAGATCAATGTCGTTTATATCTTGCTTTAATATGATATCTCTAACACAGCCTCCCACAAACCTAGTACTGATAACCTTTTCCATGTTTGGATTTAACAATTTAAAAATTTCTAAGGCCTCTGGAATTTTGTTTAAATTCATTACAAATTCTAAAAAATTGGCTGGGGCTCCAGGGATCGAACCTGGGATGACGGGATCAAAACCCGTTGCCTTACCGCTTGGCTAAGCCCCAACGTATGCAGTTATGTAATTGTTTTAGCTACTGCTGTCCAATAACTTCTATATTTAGTTTTAACTAATTTTTGGCATTTTAAAAGGATTTTCTTACTTTTAAAAACTGCAAAACAGCAAGATCCACTACCACTCATTTGAATAAAATCACAAATATTTTGACTTTGCAAATATGTCATTAATTTATTTATTGCTGGATTTAATTTTATTGCTGCATCAATTAAATCATTATTCGCGAAATCAAATATACTAAAAATATTTTTATTAATTATTTTTTTAAGATAATTTATATTTAATTTTTTACTAAATTTTTTATTATTCTGGTAAACATTTCTTGTAAAATTTGGCTGATTGGGAAAAATTAATAATAAATTTAATTTTATTTTAGACTTGCAATCTTGAATAATATCGCCGTTTCCTGATACAAATTTTGAATTAGAGTTATTAAATATTTTAGAATCAGCGCCAATCAGTTGGTATACTTTATTAATATTTTTTTTATCTATTTTTAAATCAAATTTTTTGATTAAATACTGAAATATTGTAACTGCATTTGAAGTTCCACCACCTAAACCAGATCCTACAGGAATATTTTTTTTTACTGTAACAACAAAATTTTTATATCTAATATTTTTACATAGTTTTTTAAGTAAAGTAATTGTTGAGAGAATGGAATTATTTTTATCAGAAGTAAATTTAGCGAATGCTCCTCTAAACTTTACAATAGTTTTTTTGCTATTTGTTTCTTGTATCGATATTTCATCATAAAGATTAATATGAGAAACAAGGCTCTGAATTTCATGATAGCTATTTGACATTTTTTTGATTACTCTAAGAAATAGATTTATTTTTGCTGGTGAACGAAGATAAGTTTTTTTAATTAATACCATGCATTAATTTTTCTTTTAGTTTTTTTGTGCGCTCTTCATCAATTTGAGGAAGTTTAATTGCATTACCCCAGACGTATCGTGCCTGAATTTTTTTATTATTTTTCCAAAGTACGTCGCCGTAATGATCGTAAACTTCTGGTTCGTAAGGAGCTTTCTCGTAGGCTAATTGCAATAATTTTTCAGCCTCACTAAAGTTACTAGATAAATAATATGCCCACCCTAGCGAATCGATAATATAGCCTTGTTCCCATTTGCTTAATTCTACTGCATCATACAGCATCTTTTTAGCTCTATCTATATTGACTCCTCTTTCTAACCAGCTGTATGCCAGATAATTAATAACAACATATTCTTGAGGTGAAAGTTGCAAAGACTTTAAAAAATTTTTATCAGCATTATCGAAATTTCCAAGTCGTTCATTACAAATACCCTTGTAATAATAAAATTTCCAATCAAGCTCTTTGGGTAATGCAATTTGTTCTGCCCTTTCGTAATATTCAAGTGATATTTTGTAATTTTTATTACTTCGATAGTAATTGGCCAAATCTATTAATTTAGAAAATACAAAAAAATTACTATCCGCTTGTTTTTTTTTAAAATGTTAATTAAGCTGGCATTTTTTGTTTGTATTTTTTTTCTTCATGAATTAATTTATTGAAATTAATGTACCAAAAGAATTCACTACCTAAATTTTCAATAGTATCGGCAATTTCATAATTAAAATAATTCGAGTCTTCTATCATAAAATTTTCTAAATTTAAAAGTTTATTAGAAATAAAATTAGGATTTAAATAATCAGATAGAGATACAAAAAGTTTTGATAATTCAATTTGGTTTTGTTGCTGCAATACATTTCCAAATAAATACAAAAGTTCAGAAATGCCATGATTTACATTTTTCGAGTCGTAATTATTAGTAAAGAAAGATAAATTATTATTTTTTAAAGAGACATAACTTTGTTTCATTAATAAATTATTAGGATTTTCTAACAGTTGATTTTCAATAATTTTTGTAGCTTCTTGAATTTTATTTTTTTTATTAAGAAAATACTATGAAAAAAGTGATAACGTCCTAAATCTGGTTGTTTTAAAATCTCTAGACTTGTCTTTTTATACAAATTATCATTTCCGATGTAATCATATATTAAGAAGCTCTGAATTAATTTTATATTAGAAAATATGGTTTTAATTTTTTTAATTTTTAATTCTTGTTCAGGAGAATTTTCAGCTTCTAGCCACAGATTTATATAATTGTTAAGCTCTATAAATAAAGGGCTACTATTGCCTGAATTTTTAAATTTTTCTTTTGCCAAAAAAAAATTTCTATTTTTTATCAAAAAAACGCCTTCTATTAATTGAAATAAATCGTTATCTCTATATTGCTTATCAAGACTTGTTATTATTGAGTTAGCCTCTGCTATTTTGCCACTCATCACTAGAGAGAATATATATTGAAAGTTATAGCTAGGGTGAGTATTGGAAAGTTTTTTAATTTTTGAAAAATAAATATTAGCTTCTGAATACTGATTTTGATTTATTAATACTGATCCTTTTAAATAATTTGAGATATAGTCTGAGACTACGCTTGAATTGTTCAAATTAAAAAAAGATGAATTGGCAGAACTTGAATAAATAAAAAATGAAAATATACAGATAATAAAGATAGATTTTAACTTGGGTATCATGGCTATAAAAAATTTAAAAAAACATTTTAACGATGGTCTTAGACAATATTACCATTCTACAGGCGTCTATAACAGTTTAATTTATAGGGAAATGTCTACTAATTTAAGCCTCTCGCAGGATCAAAAAATTGCAACTCTAATAAAAAAAATTGAAAAAAATTACAATAAATTTTACTTACATAAAAATAATATTCAATTTTCTAATAACAAAATAAATTCAAAAATAATGATTATCGGTGACTTTCCCAGTCTAGATGATAAAAAAAATAATAGTATTTTTTCTGATGAAAGTGGAGTGTTGCTAAACAAAATGTTAAGTGCAATTTCTCTTTCAACTGATAATGTTTACTTAACAAACATTGTTCATTTTTATTTAGAAGAAAATAAACAAGAATATTTAAATCAAAAAAGTCTATTAAAAAAATTCACGCAGGAGCATATTGAAATTATTAAACCAAAAATTATTTTTTTACTTGGATCTCTACCTTTGGAAATATTATTTGAAAATCAATATTCATTAATTAAAAATCGAGGTCAATGGATTCAGTATAAACAGAAAGATTATAGTGCTGAAGTTATCGCTTCTTTCCATCCTAATTTTTTAATCAAGCAACCAAATCAAAAAAAAAATTCATGGAAAGATTTACAAATACTTCAACAGAAAATTGTAGAGTTTAATATTTAATTGTGTTTAGTTTTTCTAGAGAAAATAAAATTAATTCAACTATTGTAGGAGTTGATGAAGTTGGAAGGGGTCCATTAGCTGGACCGGTATTTGCAGCTGCTGTAATTTTATCAAAAAATATTTGTTTAAAAGGAATAAATGATTCTAAAAAATTATCTAAAAAAAAAATGTCTGAAATTTTTAATAGGATAATTTCATTTTCTAATTTTTCTATTGGTCTTGCGACTGTGGAAGAAATTGATAAAATAAATATACTACAAGCATCTTTACTTGCTATGAAGAGAGCCGTAAAAAAAATAAATATAAAAGATGCCAGTATTCTTGTTGATGGAACATTTAGCTTTGATAAAGAAAATAAAAATATCAAAACTTTCGTAAATGGAGATAGTATTTATCCGTCAATTGCAGCTGCATCAATTATTGCAAAAGTTATTAGGGACAAGTACATGTGCTTACTTTCTAAACAATTTCCAGAATATGGTTGGGATAAGAATTCTGGTTATGGAACCTCACAACATATGATTTCTCTTGCAAAGTACGGTCCCACTCCTCTACATAGAAAGACTTTTGCTCCAATACACAAGATGTTGTTTAAAAAATAAAAATGTAACTAATCTTTGATTTTAGCCAATTGACTTTAAAAGCTGTTTAAAGTTTATTCTACTCCAAGTTGAATATAAATATGGCTAAAAATTCCTTCATAAATAAGATTCTGCAGGGAAATTCTATAGAAGTTTTAAGAAATATTCCTGACGAGACATTTGACCTGGTGTTTGCGGACCCACCATACAATCTTCAATTAGACAAAGAATTACAAAGACCTGATAACAGTAAAGTTTCTGCGGTTAATGACAAATGGGATCAATTTTCTTCTTTTAATCAATATGACGAATTTACATCTCAATGGCTTAAAGAATGCAAAAGAGTTTTAAAAAAAATGGAAGTATTTGGGTTATTGGAACCTATCATAATATTTTTAGAGTTGGCAAAATAATACAAGATTTAAACTTTTGGGTTTTGAATGATGTCATTTGGAATAAAAAAAATCCAATGCCGAACTTTAAAGGAACACGTTTTACTAATGCTCACGAAACATTAATTTGGGCAGCTAAAGAGCAAAAGTCGAAGTACACATTTAATTATAATTCATTAAAATGTTTTAATGATGATAAACAAGTTCGATCTGATTGGGATTTGGCAATTTGCAACGGAAATGAAAGATGCAAGACTAATGGGGAAAAAGCGCATAGTACACAAAAACCAGAAGCATTATTATACAGGGTTATTCTATCGACCAGCAATAAGGGAGATTTAATATTAGACCCTTTTTTTGGTAGTGGAACAACTGGTGCAGTAGCAAAAAAATTAGGAAGAAATTTCTGCGGAATAGAAAAAGAAAGAAAATATATAGAAGTTGCAAAAAAAAGAATAGACAATGTTAGACCCATTGAAGATGATTATTTAAAAACTATTGAGAAAAAAAGAAATGAAAAGCGAATACCTTTTGGCATGTTAGTAGAAAGCGGGATTATAGAGCCTGGATTAAGTCTGTATGATTTTAAAAAAAAATATACTGCAAAAGTCATGGCTGATGGAAGCATTGGCTGCAAAAACATTGTAGGATCAATACATAAAGTAGGAGCTGAATTAGAAGGTGCTCCCTCATGCAATGGCTGGTCGTACTGGCACTTTAATATTGAAGGAAAATTAAAACCTATAGATTACTTGAGACAAAAAATAAGGTCTAAATCTAATTTTTAAAATCGTAATTAAAGATTTTGCCAAAAAATAAATTAGAAATATAACTATATCTACATATTATTTTTATAAAAAAATTTCTTATTATTTTCATAAAAGGGTTACTTAGATGATAAGTAAATAAATTTTGATTTGATTTAGATATAATCATAGAAACTCTGCTTAATCTTTTTGTTCTAAAATATTCAGCCGAAAATATATTATTTTGAAATAGTTTTGCGAGACAATACGCATCTTCTATTGATTGTGCTGCCCCTTGAGCATGAAAAGGAACCATAGCATGAGATGAATCGCCAATAATAAAAATATTTTTTTTTCCAAATTCTATTTTACTATGTGTATAGATTGGCCATTGGTAAATATTTTTAGCTAAAGAAATTATTTGCTTAATATCTTCATGAGCATCTCCGGCAATTTTTAAAAGATCCGAAACATTACCTGGATAGTGATAATCTAAATCTGAATAAACAGGTTGCAAATTAAAAATTCCCGTAAAACTGAAATCCCCTTTTTTATTAATTGGATAAAAAACAAAATGTTTATTATTTCCTAAGAAAAGTTCAACATTAGAAGAGTTTTCCATTTGATTATTGTGCAATAGACCTTTGTACGCAGTAATTTTTTTCTTTTGCAAGGAATCAGATTTGTAGATTTGATTTCTAATTTTAGAAAACATTCCGTCAGCTACAATGATAAAATCAAACTTCTGCGCATAACCATCTGCGAATACAATGTGATTATTTTTTACTTGTACTGCTTTTCTATGAAAAAGGTTCACGTTCTCAGTAATTTGATTTGTTAAAAAATTAACAAGTACGTTTCTATCAAGACATAAGTAATCAAAATTAGAACTAAAATTTATTAAACTTAATTTACTTATAATGTTTTTATTTTGATAGTCATAAATTCGAACTTGCTCAATTTTGGAAAAAAGATTTTTATCTATTTCATTAAATTTTATTTTATTAAGAATTCTTGTTGCATTGTTAGACAGTTGAATTCCACTTGCGCTAACGTTTAAATATTTATTTTTTTCAAAAATTGTTATATGAAATTTTTTGTCATTTTTTAAGAAATTTGCAAAAACCAGACCAGCTATCCCGCCTCCGATAATTCCAATTGAAATTTTATTGTTCATATTTAGAAGCGAATTGCAAAAGTTTTCGTGTCAAAATAGATACTGTAAAATTCTTCAATTTTTTTTGTCTAACCAAAAATATTTTTTTTATCAAAAATAATTTTTTTGTCCTTAAAATTTTTATATACATTATAAAATTAGACATTCTATAATTAAATGAATTATCTATTATATTTTCTATGATTACTGTTTTAAAATTTTTTTTAATAATTGTTTTATAATTTTTATTTTTAGATTCAATTAATGGTAAATTAATTAGGCCACTCAAAAATTTAAATTTATTATTTAAAGTAAATAATATTCTACTACCTTTCTGAGCATACAAAGCGTAAAAATACTTCTTAACAACTGTTCGTGTTTTATTTTTAAGAACAAACATATTTTTTTTATAAGAAATACAATCTGCTTTCAGCGGGCATAATTTACACATGGGTTCTTTTACAAGGCATATTAAAGCTCCTAGCTCCATAAGGCCCTGCATAAGATCACTAGATCCAATTTTTACTTTCATTAAATTTAATTTTTTCTCAATATTTAAAATTAATTTACTGTCATAATTAATAAAAAAATTCTAGAAATAACTCGCTTAACGTTCCCATCAATTCCTATGAATGGTTTGTTTTTTGCAATTGATAAAATTGCAGATGCCGTATAATCGCCAATTCCAGGTAAATTTTTAAGATCAGAAAAGGAATCGGGTAATTTTCCCCCAAATTTCTGTGATACAATTTTTGCTATTTGATGCAAATTTCTTGCTCTTTGGTAATAACCAAGTCCTTGCCAGAGTTTTAATACACTCGTAATACGAGATTTTGAAAGAGACTTGATTGTTGAAAATTTTTTATAAAACTTATTAAAATAAGGTATCACAGTAGAAACCTTAGTTTGTTGAAGCATTATTTCACTTAGCAAGACCCTGTAATCTCTGTCAGATGAACTTTTATAAACTCTCCAAGGTAATTTCCTTTGGTGTTTTTGGTACCATGCAATAATTTTTTTTGATAATATTTGGCTCATATCAATTAATGAATAAATTTATTCAACACAAAGTATATCAAGGACTTAAGCCAATCAAATCGGTTCTTCCCAAAGACGTAAGAAAAATTATCAACTCGCAAAAAAATTCATTTGACGACGTCAAATCAAAATGGAGCGATATTGTTGGCACTGAAATTTCATCCATATCTGTTCCTGAAAAAATTAAACAAAGTTCAATAAATAGTGATAAAACATTGTTTTTAAGTGTTCCCAAAGAGCATATCATTGAGATTGATTATTCCAGAGATTATATAATTGAAAAACTAAACTCTTATTTTGGATATCAGTTTATTAACAAGGTTATTATTAATTCTTATAAAATTAGTAAATTAAAGAATGATACTGTAAACAAAGCTCCCGCTTTAAATGAAAGTTTATCAAATAAAATTAAGTTAATCAAAAATGAAAGTTTAAAAAATGCATTTAAAAATTTTTTCAAAAATGAAGATAAGTAAACTTCTAATAAAAACTATTTTGTTACTATTTTTATTAAATAACAAAACAATAGCTATTGAACTAAATAGCCACACTATAGGAAAGGAGAATTCGGCAATTAGTATAGAAATTTTTTCTTCATTCACGTGTCCTCATTGTGCAAAACTACACTTAAATATTCTTCCTGATTTAATTAAAAAATACACCGATACTGGTCGAGCCAAAATTACTTTAAAAGATTTTCCACTTGATTTGGCTGCTCTTAATGCTTCTAAAATTGAAAAATGCATTCCAGTTAAGAACAAACTAAAGTTTCATGATACTATTTATTTACAACAATCAGAATGGGCCTCTGGCTCGAATATCGAAGAGATTAACCAAAAACTTAAGAAAATATCATCAGATCTTGGAATCAGTAATGAAATATTTAATTCTTGTCTAAATGATCCAAAAAATGAGGAGTTTGTATTACAAACAAGAATTGAAGCACAAAAAAAATTTAACATTAATGCTACACCCACAATAGTTATTAATAATAAAAAATATAACGGAGATTATACAATCTCTGCTATTTCTAAATATATAGAAAAAATAAATTAAAAAATGAAATTCAAACAACTTGAAGTTATTGGTTTTAAATCCTTTGCAGATAAAACTACATTTTATTTTGAGGATGGATTGACAGGAATTGTTGGTCCAAATGGGTGTGGAAAATCAAATATTGTTGAGTCTTTGAGATGGTGTATGGGAGAAACATCAGCAAAAAGTTTGCGGGGATCTGGAATGGAGGACGTCATTTTTTCAGGTACAACTTCTAGACCATCAAAAAATTTATGCGAAGTAGCTTTAAAACTAGAAAACGATAATCGATTACCTCAATTTAAAGATATGCCAGAGATAGAAGTTCGAAGAAAAATAGAAAAAGATAAGGGATCAAAATATTATTTAAATGGAAGAGAAGTGCGCGCTAAAGATATTCAGATATTATTTGCCGACCTTTCTACCGGTCCGCACTCACCATCCATGGTAAGTCAAGGAAGAGTGGGGTCATTAGTGACTGCAAAACCAACTGACAGAAGAGCTATTTTAGAAGAAGCGGCTGGTATTGGTGGTCTTCATGTAAGAAGACATGAGGCAGAATTGAGACTTACCGCTGCTGAAAATAATTTGAAAAAAGCAGATGACATAATGAAGCAAATAGAAAATCAGCTCAAAAGTTTGCTTAAGCAAGCTGAGGAGGCATCGAAGTACAAAAATATCTCCAATGAAATTCAACATTTAGAGGCAAAACTTGTTTTTTTTCAATTTAAAGAAATTGAAAAATCAATATTAGATGCTCAGACAGAACTTGGTGAGGTAGAGGATGAAATTAGTGCAGTAAATATTGACAAAAACTTTAACGAAAATGCTCTTAAAGAAGAAAGTCAAAAAATAGCTCCTTTGAGGGATAATAATGCTCAATTAAATGCAAAACTTCAAAGACTCAATCTTGAATTTGAGCAGATTAATGAAGAAGAAGGCAGGGCCAAAAACGAAATAGAAAAAATTAAAAAAGAAATTAAACAAATAAGTATAGATATTGATAGAGAAAAACAAATTATCAACGACTCTTCTTCTAATGAAAAACGTTTGTCTAATGAACGATCTGACGTTGTTGAGTTGGAACAAAATTCGTCAGAAATAGAAGAAAAAGCTGAAAAAGCGTACAAAGAAACATTGGGTGAGCTTGGCAAAGAACAATCAATCTTAAACGATTTATCTGAAAAAATATTTTCTCAAATCGGTGGATTTGAATTCGGAATAATCAAAAATAAAATTGATCAGCTATCAGTTCAAATACAAAATACAAACCTTAAATTAAAAAATGAGGTAGAAACAATTGATAATCTCGATACCTCCACATTTAAAGGAAAAATCACTGAATATTATAATGATTTAACAATAGTAGAAAATTTAATTAAAAAAATTAACTTTGATTTAGAAGCGGCGGAACCCCAGGCCAATCTAAATTCTAATTTAACCAATAAACTCAAAGAAGATTTTCTTAATAAACTGAAAATTATTTCTGAACTTCAGGAAAAATACGCATCAAGATTAAGCAAACACGAAACTTTAAAGCAAGAAAATCTTAAGAGAAAAGAAAGGCTAAAAAATATCGATAGTGAAATAAAAAATTGGATAGATTTAAAAAATAGCTCTGAAAAAAAATTTGAAGAATTAAGTGGTAGAATTAAGGATAGAGAAGCAATTTTAGCTAAAGAAGAAATAAAGCCTGGAACAATCGCAGAAAAAAAAGGTACTTATGTTCAAAATATAAAGAATGTTGAAGAAGATATACTTCAGATTAATGAGCAATTGGATAGCAAAGAAGATTCTGTTAAATCAATTAATCAAAAGCTATATGATATCAATGGTATTATTTTGCAAATTACAGAAAGAAAAGTAAGGGCACAAACTATTATTGAAGGATTAAAAGAAAAGAAAAAAGAAATTGAATTAAAATCTTTAAGTGACTTTAAAAATAGTATTGAAGACTTGCCTGCATTTGCGGGTATAGACATTGAAGAAAATATTGAAGCCAATAAAATTGAAAATCAAATCCAAAAACTTAAAGACCAAAGGGAAAGAATGGGAGCTGTCAATCTTAGGGCTGATAATGAAACTCAAGAACTGCAAAATCAAATTGATAAAATGATGAATGATAGAAAAGATTTAGTTCAGGGTATACAAAAACTTAAGGGCTCAATTAACGATCTAAATCAAAAAGGAAGAGAACGGTTATTGGATGCTTTTGAAAAAGTTAGTAGAAAATTTAATGATGTTTACACAAAACTCTTTGCCGGGGGAAATGCAAGACTTGAGCTTATAGAATCGGATGATCCACTTGAAGCAGGTTTGGAACTACTTGTGAGTCCACCTGGTAAAAAATTACAATCTATAACTTTGCTCTCTGGTGGAGAACAAGCTCTAACAGCTATGGCATTAATATTTGCAGTCTTCTTAATAAACCCTTCCCCTATTTGCATTCTCGATGAAGTAGATGCGCCACTAGACGACGCGAATGTAACTAGGTTTTGTTCATTGTTAGATGAACTATCAAGTATAACTGATACAAAATTTGTTGTTATTACACATCACGCTCTAACCATGTCTAGAATGAATAGATTGTATGGAGTAACAATGGCAGAAAGAGGCGTTAGTCAGCTAGTGGCTGTTGATTTAGAAAAAGCAGAAGAAATGGTCGCTTAAGTACTTAACAAAATTTAAATGAACGACATTCAAGACCTAGAAAAAAAATAAAAAAATTAAGTTCAAAAACAAAAAAGGAAGAATCCAATTCAAAATCAAGTTCATCTCTAGGCATGGCCATGAAACTAAGTAGCGAGATGGTTGCTGCTGTATTTGTCGCAAGTTTAATAGGATATTACATAGATAAATTGTTTAAAACTCAGCCATTTTTCCTCATTTTTCTTTTTTTCTAGGATCAGTTGCGGGAATTTTAAATGTTGTACGAAGTTCTAAAATGATTAATAAGGACTAGATTTTATATATATGGCTACAAACCCGATGAGCCAATTTGAAGTTCATTCAATTGGTCCTAAAATTCAAATAGGAAATTTTGATCTTTCCTTCACTAATTCAAGCTTATTTATGGTGTTAACAGTATCCATTATTTCATTATTTTTCATTGGGGCAACTCAAAAAAAATCTTTAGTACCTGACAAAATTCAGCTTATTGCAGAGATGGCATATGAGTTTGTATCGAAGATGATAAGCGAAACTGCTGGCAAAGATGCAAGGCCTTACTTTCCTTTTATACTAAGTTTATTTTTATTTGTATTGGTAGCAAATTTATTAGGAATGCTTCCATACTCCTTTACTGTAACAAGTCACATTATTGTAACATTTGCTTTGGCATTTTTTATTTTCATTGGAGTAACAATAGTTGGTTTTGCCAAGCATGGAATTTCTTATTTAAAACTTTTTGTTCCATCAGGGGTACCAGTTTTTTTATTACCTCTAATTATCGTAATTGAACTTATTTCTTACCTTAGCAGACCGGTTAGTTTATCTGTTCGATTATTTGCAAATATGATGGCTGGACACACCATGCTAAAAGTGTTTGGAAGTTTTGTTGTTAGCTTAGGTATTCTTGGTGGATGGTTGCCACTAGGTTTTGCGGTTGCTTTAACTGGCTTGGAATTGCTCGTTGCATTTATTCAGGCATATGTTTTTGCAATATTAACGTGCATTTATTTAAATGATGCACTCAATTTACATCATTAACAAAAAAGGAGGAAACAATGGAAGTAGAAGCAGCAAAAATGATCGGAGCAGGAATAGCCTGTATAGCGTTAGCTGGGGCTGGCTTAGGTATAGGAAATATTTTTGGAAACTACCTATCTGCAGCAATGAGAAATCCATCTGCCGCGCAAAAACAATTTCCAAATTTATTATTGGGATTTGCTCTTGCAGAAGCAACTGGTTTATTTGGCTTGGTTGTCGCGTTAATTATTCTTTTCGCTTTTTAATTATAGGTAATGTTTAAATTTGTAACATTATTTATTTTTATAACCTCTGCTGCTCAAGCAGCAGAGAAAGCGGGGATGCCTCAACTAAATCCTTCATCATGGTTTACCCAAGTTTTTTGGTTGATTATTACTTTTGCTTTTTTATATTTAGTAATAAAAAAATAGTTTTTCCAAGACTTTCAGACAGCATTGAGCAAAGAAATGAACATATAAGCGATAATATCGACCAAGCAAATTCAATAAAGAATCAAGCAGAAGAAAAATATCAAGAATATTTAAAGCTTCTATCTGATGCAAAAAAAGAAGCTCAAGATTTAATTAATAATAATAAAAAAGTTTTATTAAATAATTTTGAAAATAAAAAAAAAGAAATTGATAAGAAATTAGAAGAAAAACTAAAACAGGTAAATAAGGAAATCGATGCTTTCAAAAAAGAAGCCATTAGCAATATTAATAATATTTCAACAGAAATTGCTAAAGAGCTAGTAACTACAGTGACCAATATCAACGTCAATAGCGCCAGCGCTAATAGCATTGTTGACGAAGTTTCGAAAAAATATTTAAAAGGGCTTAACTAATGGACGCAACATTTTGGGTTGGGGTATCTTTTGTATTATTTGTAGCTTTATTAATTTATAAAAAAATACCAGGAATTATAAATGATGTTCTTGAAAATCGAATTAAAGAAATAAAATCTAAAATTGAAGATGCTGAAAATTTAAAAATTGAAAGCAGCAACTTACTTAATAAATACCAATATCAATTAGAAGAATCCAAAAAAGAGTGTGAGGAAATTTTAATTAGAGCTGCGAGGCTCAACGAAGAAGAATCTGCTTTAATGGAAGAAAAAATTAATACAATGTGGAAAGCAAGGGAAAATAATATTAATAAAAAAATAGTTCAATCAAAAAATAATGCATTAAAAGAAATAAAGAAAATATCTACAATAATAGCTATCGAAAGTGCAAAAAAAATCATCTCTCAAACCATTGATAAAAACAAGCTTGAAGATATTGATTTGGCAAATATCAAAGAGAGCTTGGAAGGTTTAAAAAAAACTATCTAACTACTTGTGAGACCCATCGCAAAAGGGAGTATTTTTTGTTTTTTTGCAGTTGCACAAAAAATAATCTTTACTTTCCTCAACCTCAAAATGCAATGAAGCAAGTCCTCCTACGGATTTATGTGTACCATCGCAAAATGGCTGCTTTCCGGAAAGACCACATGTACACCAAAAATATTTTTTTCCTTTTTCGAGAAAAATTTTTTCTGGAGAATTTTTTGTTGTTTTTAAGCTATCCATAGTAAAACTATCTACTAGATATAATATAAAAAATGAAGAAAAATTTAATTGTTGTTGGTTCTGGATTCGGCGGTATTGCTGCTGCACTAAGAATGAGGGCTAAAGGATTCGAAGTTACATTGCTTGAAAAACATCCTGATCTTGGTGGTAGAGCAAGAGTATTTATAAAAGGAGATTTTATTTATGACGCTGGTCCGACTGTAATTACAGCTCCATATTTATTAGAAGAACTATTTATTTTATTCAATAAAAAAATAAATAATTATGTAAAAATTGTACCTTTGGATTTGTGGTACCGATTTGTTTTTGATGATGGTAGCACTTTTGATTACTCTGGGGATGAAGATAAAATGAAATCAGAGATAAATAAATTTTCTAAAAAGGATTTTTTTAGCTATACGAAACTTGTAAAATTTACAGAGAAAATATTTAATAAAGGTTTTACTGATTTGTCTACCAAGCCATTTACTAGTGTGTGGTTTATGTTAAAACAGGTACCGGCATTACTAAAATTAAAGAGCTACAAGTCTGTTTATCAATTAATTTCAACATATATTTCAAATGAAAAATTAAGAAGGGTATTTAGTATGCATCCTCTTCTTGTTGGTGGGAACCCATTTACGACCACTTCTATCTATGCGTTAATTTTATTTTTAGAAAAAAAATGGGGAATACATTATGCCATGGGTGGAACTGGTAATGTTGTAAAAGCACTTGAAAAATTAATGGTTGAAGAAGGTATTAGAATAATGAAAAGTTCAGAGGTAGTTGAATTTATAACTGGGGAAAACGAAATTACAGGAGTAAAATTAAATAATGGAGAGCTATTAAATTGCAACTACATTATTTGTAATTCTGATCCGCCAAATGTCTACAAAAATCTAATTACTGGTAAAAAAAAGTACAATTTTTTCTTTAAACAAAAAATAAAACGAATGGATTATTCTATGGGTTTATTTGTTTATTATTTTGGATCTAAAAAAAAATATGAAAATGTTGCTCATCACACTATTTCTTTTGGAAAACAATACGAAGAACATCTAAAAAAAATATTTGAAAAAAAAGTTTTATCAGATGATATTAGCTTTTATCTTCATAGGCCTTCTGCAACAGATCCTAATATGGCACCGAAAGATCATGATGCATTTTATGTGCTAGTTCCAGTTCCAAATAACCTATCAGGTATTAACTGGGCTAAAGAGGGAGAAAAGTTTAAAGAACTTGTAATTGATAAAATGGAAAAAACTATATTACCAGATTTGAAGAGCAATATTGTTAATGATTTTTATGTAACACCAGATTATTTTGAACAAGAACTTTCAACATTGCATGGCTCTGGATTTTCAATCCAACCGAAATTTTCTCAATCCGCATACTTTAGATTTCATAATAAATCAGAAATTTTTGAAAACCTTTATTTTGTTGGAGCCGGCACCCATCCTGGTGCTGGTATGCCAGGAGTTCTTTCGTCTGCCAAAGTACTTGAAGAACTTTTGTAATGAAAAAAAATCACAGTTTATTGTCCAAACATGCAAAATCATTTAATTGGGCTGGTTTTTTTCTATCAAAAAAAGCATACCAAAAGTCATCTACTTTATATAGTTTTTGTAGAACACTCGATGATATTTGTGATCAAGATAAAAGCTTAAGTTTTAAAAAAAAACAATTCAAACAATTTAAACATACTTTTAAAACAAGAAACAAATCCAAATCCATAATTAAAAATTTCCTTGATCTTACAATGGAGGAAGGATTTTCTGAAAATATTATTTTAGATCTTTTTGACGGTGTTGAAACAGATCTAAAAAAAAAATACAATTTAAAAGTAAAAAAGATTTATTTATATACTCTTACAGGGTTGCTGGAACAGTTGGTCTTATGATGGCCAAAATATTTAGAGTAAATAAAAAAAATCTTTAATAGGAGCTATTAATCTTGGAATAGCAATGCAATTAACTAATATAGCTAGAGATGTTATTGAAGATAAAAAAAGAAATAGATTTTATATAAATCATGATTTTCGTTCTATCAAAGAAACAATTGAAATTTCCGAGAAATTATATTTAGACTCCTTTGAGTCTATAAAAGATATCCCTATTTATAATCGTTTTGCAATTTTAGTTGCGCGAAGAGTTTATAGGCAGATTGGTAGAGAGATATTAAAAAAAAGAAATATTGAAAAATATAATTTTTCTGGAAAAATTTATGTGTCTAAATTACAAAAATGTATTCAAACTATTTTAGCAATATTTGATTTTTTTCATTTAATGATACTTAGGCGCAACATAAAATTTAAAACTAATCTCCTCACCATTATTAACAAGGAAATAAATTTAAATGAAAGACTTTGATTATATAATTTTAGGAGGTGGTCTATCTGGTTTGTCGCTAGCATATGAACTAAATAGACAAGGTTGCTTAGTAAATAAAACACTCTGCATACTTGAAAAAAGAAAAGAATACACAAAAGATAAAAACTGGTCTTTTTGGGATTTTAATAACAATAAATTTGAAAATTGTGAAAAAAAAGTTGGACTAAATTTAGTATATCGGCAAATAACCAAACCGCTCTGATGGAATGTACAAAAAATCCCTACAGGACTATAGATTCAAAAAAATTTTATGATTTTATTATTGAAGAATTATCCAAAAATAAAAATGTTAGTCTGGTGCTAGGAAGTGAAATTATAACCATAAATACTTCAACAGTGATAACTCAGCAAGGCACGTACATAGGGAGTTTTATTTTTGACAGTCTTTTGAATAATAATTTAAATTCTGGACTTATGTATCAACACTTTTATGGATGCGAAATAGAAAGTGAAGAAGATATCTTCGAAGAAGAGACTGTCCAACTTATGGATTTTAATTGCGAACAAATAAATGGGATGCATTTTTTTTATATTCTTCCTTTTTCAAAAAGAAAGGCTTTGGTAGAAACAACTTGGTATTCCAAAAATATTAAATCACTAAAAGAATATCAAATTGAAATTGATGAGTATTTATTAAAAAAAATATTATTTCTAAAACTAATTATACTGAACTTGGAGCAATTCCACTAAACCTCCCACCAACACAATTATCCAAATCCAATTATTTAAAAATAGGTACAGCTGGTAACCTAACAAGAATGAGTACGGGTTATACATTTAGCGCTATTCAGGATTATAGTGAACAATTAGTAAAAAAGTTAAGGCTAGAAAATATAATAGAAGCGCCAATTGTAAGAAAAAAAAATATACTTTTCTTGATAGTATATTTTTGTCCGTTATCGAAACAGATTACAAAAGAATGCCAGAAATTTTTTTTAATTTATTTAAAAAAAATAGCACTCAATCTACTATAAAATTTCTATGTGACCGTAGTAATTTTTTTGAAGATATAAAAATTATTTTATCAATGCCAAAAGTAGTTTTTATTAAGCACTTTTTAATCTACTTATATAAACAATTACGAAACAATTTATGAGTAATTTATTAAATTCTAATATTCAATTCAGACAGTTATTTTTATATCAATTATATTTTTTTATAATGATTAGCTTTTTTTTAGTTATAGCTAATTACAATAATAAATTGACTGAAGATATTTATTTATATGTTTGCTTTATCCTCATTGCAACCATCGGCATTTCTCATGGCGCTTTAGATAACCAGAAGGGTAGATATATTTTAAAAACTAAATTTCCGAAATATTGGTCTTTGTTTTTTTATGGTTCATATATTGGTTGTTTACTATTTGTTTTACTATTTTGGATTAATTTTCCATTAATTACCTTGTGTATTTTCTTTATAATCTCTTCCTTTCATTTTGGTCATGAAGATTTAGAAATATTTCTTAGTAAAAAAAAATAAATTTGATTATTATTTTTATTTTTTAAGGGGATTTATCATAATCACTTCATCCTTATACTTTAATTACGAGGAGACTCTTGCATTTATAAATATTCTTTTACTAAATCAGACCACTCTAACTTTGGGTAAATATTTTTTTACTTATGGATATTACGTCAATTTATTTTTTTAATTTTCTTAATTTTTGTCTATTTTTTTTATAATTATATTGACAAAAAAGAAGTGTTGATCATAACTTCTGAAATCGTCTTCATAATAATTCTATTTAAATATCTTCCTTTAATTGTTGCTTTCACTGTATATTTTTGCTTTATGCATTCAACAAAGCACATTTTATCTTTGTCTATGGAACTCGATCATAAAAATCCACTACAAGGCATTAAAAAATTTGTGCTTAAATCTATTCCTTTAACGCTTATTACTTTTGTAAGTGCGCTAATAATGTTAATTTATTTACAAAACAATTTTTCAATTAATGACTCAATGTTAAAAATTATTTTTATAGGCTTGGCCTCACTAACATTGCCTCATATTATGCTTGAATATATTTATGGAAAGCACAAACAGAAATTTAAATAAACTAAATATTTTTTTAGCAAGTCCTAGAGGATTTTGTGCTGGAGTTGACCGTGCGGTTGAGATTGTAAAAAAAACAATAGAAAAGTTTGGAACTCCAGTTTATGTGCGCCATGAAATTGTGCACAACAAGCATGTTGTTGAAGATCTTAAGAATATTGGTACCATTTTTGTTACAGAACTAGATGAAATTGAAGATAAGACCAGACCTGTTATTTTTTCTGCTCATGGAGTATCTAAAAAAGTAGTCGAAACAGCTAAATTTAAAAATCTTTTTTATATTGATGCAACCTGTCCTTTGGTTTCTAAAGTTCATCGAGAAGCCGAACAGCTTCATAAACAAGGCTATAATATATTTTTAATAGGTCATGAAAATCACCCTGAAGTTATTGGAACGATGGGACAACTAGACAATAATCAAATTACACTGATCCAATCAAAAAATGATGTTTCCAATATCTCACTTAAAAATGAAAATGATAAATATGCCTATATTACTCAAACCACTCTTTCTATTGATGACACTAGAGAAATAATTGATGCTTTAAAAGAAAAAATACCCACCATTAAAGCGCCTATAAAAGAGGATATATGTTATGCCACAACCAATAGACAAGGTGCGGTTAAATTTATTGCTCAAAAATGCGACTTATTTCTAATTATTGGTAGTCCGAATTCCTCTAACTCTCTAAGATTAGTAGAAGTTGCAAAAAAAAACGGATGTGAGAATAGCATGTTGTTACATGATGGTGTTGCCTTTCCTAAAGAAGACATCATGCAAAGTAACAATTTGGGAATCTCGTCTGGAGCTTCAGCACCAGAAATACTTATTCAAAATTTAATTAAGGAAATTACTAAATTAAGAGAAGTGAAAATTGAAGAAATATCTACAGCTGTTGAGAATGTTACTTTTAAACTTCCATCTAATTTGCAGTAATGGCCATATATACAAAATTATCATTTGTAGAGGTTGTTCAAATTTTAAAAAATTATTCTCTTGGAAATTTAAATGAATTAAGAGGAATAAAAGAGGGTATCGAAAATACTAATTATTTACTTAATACGTCTAGTGGAAAATATATTTTAACTGTTTATGAAAAGAGAGTTAATATTAAAGAACTTCCCTTTTTCATAAACCTAATGTCTCATTTAAGTTCAAATAAAATAATTTGTCCAACACCTATCTCAAATAATTCTGGAACTTATATTTTTAAAATCAAGAATAAATATGCATCTATTAGCGGCTTTGTTCAAGGTAAGGGCAAATTAAATCATTCTATAACTGCGTGCAAAAGTATAGGAAAAAATATTGCCAAACTACATTTAGCAACTAAGAATTTAAAAATAACAAGAAAAAATAATCTATCAATTAACTCTTGGATCAAACTTAATAATTCAATCAAAAATAAAGCAAATCTTAAAATTCCTGGAATACATTTTTTTATAAATAAAATTTTACAAAAATTAAAAAATAATTGGCCTAATAATATACCTAAAGGAATTATTCATGCTGATCTTTTTCCAGATAATATATTTTTTTTGAAAAATAAATTTAGTGGATTCATTGACTTCTATTTTGCTTGTAATGACTTTTTAGTTTATGATTTGGCAATATGCATCAACGCAATTTGTTTTAATAAAAAAAATAAATTAGATAATCAGAAAGTTTCTGCTATTTTACAAGGCTACTCATCTATTAGAAAACTAAAAAAAATTGAATTAGATGCGCTGCCAAATTTATTAATGGGGGCAGCAATTAGATTTTTTCTCACTAGATTGCATGATTCAATTTATTTACAAAGAGATGCAATTGTAAAAGTAAAAGACCCTATTGAGTATTTAAATAAAATTGTATTTCATAATACAACAACTCGTTAAGTATTATTATAATAATGAAAAATAAAACTATAATTTATACCGATGGAGCTTGCTCGGGTAACCCAGGAAAAGGTGGTTGGGCCGCTGTCATTATAAACAATAACAATGAGAAAATACTGTCCGGGTCTGAACCATTAACGACAAATAATAAAATGGAATTACTAGCTGTAATAAATGCCTTAAAATCAATTTCTTCTGACGATATAATAATCTTCACTGACTCAAAATATGTAAAGGATGGAATTGAAAGCTGGATCATTAATTGGAAAAAAAATGGATGGATGACAGCTGCGAAACAACCTGTAAAAAATAAAGATTTATGGGCTCAGTTAGATGAATTAAGAGAAAATAAAAATATTGAATGGAAATGGGTTAAGGGACACTCTGATAATAAATATAATAATATGGTTGATGAAATTGCAAGAAAGGCCGTTAACTCTGAGGACTAGAAGCTTTATTTTGAATATACTTTTTTATTAATTCTAAATCATTTTGCAAGACTGTAAAATTTTCTTTCTTCTTATAAATATTTTTAACAAATTCTGGTATCGGAGGATCATTATTTATTGCCTTAATTATCGATTCTGGGAACTTGCATGGATGCGCTGTTTCAAAACAAAAATAAGACAAACTATCTTTAAAATTATTATATTTTTTTAAAGCTTTAAATCCAATTGCTGAATGAGGATCAATAACAAATTTAGTAGAAGCATAAACTTCCTTAATTGTTTGTAAAGTTTCGTCCTCAGTAATACTCAAAGCTACAAAATTTTCTTGTAGTTTTTTTAATTCTTCATTTGATAATTGAAATTCTTTTTTCTCTTTTAAGTCGTTCATTAATGAAACAACTCTAGAGTCGCTTTGTCCACAAATATCGAAAACAATTCTCTCAAAATTACTAGCTACTTGAATATCCATACTTGGAGAAATAGATGGATTAACAGTTGATGGTTTATACAATCCTGTTTGTAAACATTTTTCCAATAAATTGTTATGGTTACTTGCGATCATTAATTTTTCAATAGGCAGCCCCATTTGTTTAGCTATATAACCTGCATAAACATCTCCAAAATTACCTGTTGGAACCGAAACTACCATTTGTTTTTCTGGATGTTCTTGCTGAAGATAAATAAAAAAATAATATACTATTTGTGCAACTATTCTTGCCCAGTTGATGGAGTTTACTCCTGACATCTGAATACTATCTCTAAAATTCTTATCATTAAACATTTCTTTGACCAAATACTGACAATCATCAAAAGTCCCCTTGACCGCTATATTGTATATATTGGAGTCCAATATAGTTGTCATAAGTCTTCTTTGAGTCTCAGACACCTTATTTTCTGGATGTAATACAAAAATATTTACATATTTTTTATTTTTAAAAGCGTCGATTGCTGCTGCTCCTGTATCGCCTGATGTAGCGGTAACTAAATTCATTTTATTTTTACTTATACCAAGTACATAATCATACATATGTCCCAATACTTGCATGGCCACGTCTTTAAAAGCCAATGTTGGCCCGTGGTATAATTCTACACAAAAAATATTGTCTATTTTTTTAAGATCGATAATTTTCTTACTTCTAAAAACAGAATAAGACTTGTTTATAATTTTCCTCAACTCTGCGGCGGGAAAAGTATCGCCAGTAAATCTTTTAAAAATTTCATAAGAGAGTTCTTGAAAAGAAAAATTTTTCATTTCTTTTATTTCTTTTAAAGTCATTTTGGGCAGAAGCTTTGGCACATACAAACCTCCGTCTGAAGCAAGTGCATTGAGGAAAATTTCTTCAAAATTGTAGATTTTTTTCTTATTTCTCGTGCTATAATACTGCATATTTATTTATATCTCTTTTTGTAATACCAAAAAGCAATTATTATACAAAAGCCCAATACAAACCAAGTAATGGCGTACTGCAAATGATTGTTGGAAATATTTATATTCAAATTATTTTGCAAAACAGGAAAGTTCTGATCTTTTCCAGTTTGAATAACTACATAGGGATAAATAGAAATTTTTAAATTATATTCGAGTTTATCCCTATCTAAATAATATAAGAAATTTTCTTTTGGGTTATTGTCGGGAGTAAACATTCCTTTCGATTTTAAAGGATGCAGAACTCCTTCAAAACTATAAACTTCTTGATTATTAGTCATCATAGATTTTTCAATTTTTTCTACCCAGCCTCTTTGAATAATTACTGCATCGGATGTATTGAGTTTTAAAATTGATACTAAATTAAAACCATATTTTCCTTTTTCATTTAAACGATAAACAAAGTAATTATTTTTAAACAGAATTCCTTGTGATTTAACTTTTTGATAATTTTTGATATTCTCAGTAATTAATGACTTTGCTGGTTGTGATATAGATAAATTAATATCTTTAATAAGATCTTTTTTCCATTGCAATCTTACTAACTGCCAACCTCCTAAGCTAAAGAGAATAAATATTATAAATATTGAAAAAATAGAAAAAAGGTTTTTATTCAAAAAAAATTAACTGCCCCAAATATAAATAGCAGCAAATAAGAATAACCACACTACGTCCACAAAATGCCAATACCAAGCCGCTGATTCAAACCCAAAATGATGATCTGGAGTGTAATGACCTTTCTTAGCTCTAAATAAACATACAGCTAAAAATATAGTTCCAATTAAAACATGAAAACCATGAAAACCAGTTGCCATATAAAAGGTGGATCCATAGATTCCTGAACTTATTTTAAATGGAGCCACTACGTACTCGTAAACTTGGAAAAGAGTAAAAATACTTCCCAGGATAACAGTTAGTAAAAGACCTTGAACAAGACCTTTTCTGTCGTTTTCAAGTAATGCATGGTGCGCCCAGGTTACTGTGGTTCCAGATAGTAATAAAATTAAAGTGTTAATTAAAGGAATGTGCCAGGGATCTAAAGTTTGAATACCTTTAGGTGGCCAGATTCCACCAATGATTTGATCTGGAAATAAACTTGCATCGAAATACGCCCAGAACCAAGCAATAAAAAACATAACTTCTGAAGCTATGAATAAAATCATCCCATATCTATGACTGATCTGAACAACCGGTGTATGATCGCCTTTGTGTTGAGCCTCTATCACCACATCTCTAAACCACATAAATACTGCATAAAAAAGAACACCCAAACCAATAAATAACATCCATAAATTTTTTGTTGAAAAATAATAAACACCACCAAGTCCAACAATTAAAGCTGAAAAGGAAACGACTATTGGCCAGGGACTTGGATCTACTAAATGGTAATCGTGTTTTTTTTCTGCTGAGGACATAGTTATTTTTTAAACTTATCTACTTCAAATAATGTGTAAGATAAAGTGATATCTTTTACATTTTTTGTCTGTGGGTCGTTGGCAATTTCTGGGTCAATATAATAAGAAACATTAAATTCTCTTTTTCCTTTAATTGGAATTGCTTGTTGTTCAAAACAAAAGCACTCTAATTTATTAAAATACTTACCAACAGAATCTGGTGATACATTAAAAGTTGAAATAACTTTTATAATATTAGGACTTTGATTTGTGACAACAAATGCTGCGTTTCTTATCTCACCTGGCTTTATATCGAGTTTATTTTCTTTTATTTCAAATCGTACATCTAAGTTACCTGCAATGTTGGTATCAAATCTCATTCCAATATTTTTGTTCACTACTACATTAGGAATCTTAGTTGTTTTTTGAGTTGTACCTCCAAACCCCGTTACACGGCAAAAAAGATCATACAAAGGAACTGACGCAAAGGATAAACCTAGCATGATAAAAAAAATAGCGACCAGATACATTGGGTTTAGTTTTTTGTTTTTAGTGTGATCATAGTGCCCTATTAAAAATTCCTCCACTAATGTTATGAATGGTGTAGAAAAAGAAAAAAACCATAAATGCAACCAATATCCACGCAATCAATTTATTTTTATTTTTAAGTTTCATAATTAAATAAAGAAATAGTTATCGATTAAAATAGTTGAAAAAATAAAAAATAAGTAAAATATTGAATATACAAATATATTTCGAGCAATCTTATGAGAAGCTGGTTTCGCTTTAGTGATTAGAAGTTTAAAAGACAAAAAAATATAAAATAATCCAAAAAATGAGGAGAATATCAAATTAGAATAACTTGCAAAATTAAGAAAGTATGGAGCTAAAGTTACTGGCCAAAGAATAATAGAGTAGAATAAAATATTTTTCTTAGTTACTTCCTCTCCACTTACGACAGACAGCATGGGTATTTTTGCTTTTTTGTAATCTTCATTTTTATAAAGGCTTAATGCCCAAAAATGAGATGGCGTCCAAAGAAATATAATAAGAAACAAAATAATTGGTTCTATTGAAATACTATTTGTAGAAATTGCCCAGCCTATCACGGGAGGAAAAGAGCCCGCAGCTCCTCCTATTACAATATTTTGCGGAGTGCTTCGTTTTAACCAAATAGTATAAACAAAAATATAAAAAAGAATTGTTATAGCTAAAATTATAGATGCTAATAAATTAGAGAACCAATACAGACCTATTACCGAAACAAAAGACAGAACTGTACCGAAGATTAATGCGTGTTTATTTGTAACTTTACCAAGAGGAATTGGTCTCAGACAGGTTCTAGACATAATTCCGTCAATCTCGGCATCATACCACATATTTAAAGCTCCGGCCGCTCCCGCTCCCAAAGCAACAAAAAATAGGGAAATTGCAGCAACGATAAAATCAGGCTTAGCAGGTGCAATAACAATTCCCACCAAAGCAGTAAATATCACCAATGACATTACCCTTGGCTTCATTAACTCAAAAAAGCTTTTAAATATATTTGGAAAATTTTTTACCGATGACACAGATACATCAGACATTTATTTTTCCACGCCTCTTTTTATTACTTAACTTGCGGTAGTTCGTTAAATTGATGGAACGGTGGTGGCGATGAAAGCGTCCATTCTAATGTGGTAGCACCTTCTCCCCATTGACTATTCGCTACTTGTTTGCCTCTAGCAAAAGCATGAATTACCACTCCAAAAAACACAAGAACTCCTACAGCTGAAATATAAGATCCGATGGAAGATACATAGTTCCAGCCAGCATAAGCGTCTGGATAATCAGCATATCTTCTTGGCATTCCTGCTAAACCTAAAAAATGCTGAGGGAAAAAAATTAAATTGACCCCAACAAAGGTAATCCAAAAATGAAGTTTTCCAAAAAATTCTGAATACTCATATCCTGACATTTTGCCAAACCAATAATAAAATCCAGCGAATAAAGAAAATACAGCTCCTAAGGATAAAACGTAATGAAAATGAGCAACAACATAATAAGTGTCGTGCAAGGCAGTATCCACTCCTGCATTAGCAAGAACTACTCCTGTTACTCCACCAACTGTAAATAAGAATATAAATCCTAAGGCCCATAACATTGGGGTTGTCATTCTAATAGATCCACCCCACATTGTTGCAATCCAAGAAAACACTTTAATACCGGTTGGCACAGCTATCACCATTGTAGCAAAAACAAAGTAAGCTTTAGTATCCACTCCCATTCCAACGGTATACATGTGGTGAGCCCAAACTATAAATCCAACAACTCCAATCGAAACCATAGCGTAAGCCATTCCGAGATATCCAAAAACTGGCTTTCTTGAAAAAGTAGAAACGATTTGACTTACAATTCCAAAGCCCGGCAAAATCATAATATAAACTTCTGGATGACCAAAAAACCAAAATAAATGCTGAAACAGAACTGGGTCACCGCCTCCCTGAGGATTAAAAAAAGAAGTTCCAAAATTTCTATCAGTAAGCAACATTGTGATTGCTCCTGCTAAAACTGGAAGAGAAAGCAATAATAAGAAAGCAGTTACAAGCATTGACCAAACAAACAAAGGCATTTTATGCATTGTCATGCCAGGCGCTCTCATATTGAAGATTGTTGTTATAAAATTTATAGCCCCAAGTATTGAAGATGCTCCTGCGATATGAAGACTAAAAATTGCTAAATCCATTGCTGGTCCTGGCTGACCTGCTTTTGAAGATAGTGGTGGATAAATTGTCCAACCACCCCCTACTCCATTTTGACCTGGAGGGCCTTCAACAAATATTGATATCAAAAGAAGTATAAATGCTGCTGGCATTAACCAAAATGAGATATTATTCATTCTTGGAAAAGCCATGTCAGGAGCTCCTATCATTAGTGGCACAAACCAATTTCCAAAACCACCTATCATTGCTGGCATTACCATGAAGAAGATCATAATTAAGCCATGGCCAGTTACCAAAACATTATATAGATGATAATTTCCACCTAAAATTCCATCTCCAGGGTACATTAATTCAATTCTCATCAAGACAGAAAATATAGTTCCAATTATTCCTGCAACAATTGCAAAAATTAAGTACATCGTTCCTATGTCTTTATGGTTAGTAGAAAAAGCCCATCTCTTCCATCCCGTTGGATGACTTTCTTGATGACTATCTGCAATACCTGAATATGATGACATAAATTTATCTCCTATTTTTCGTTTTTAACCAAAACATTATTTTCAGGGTACATGGCGTATTTAACTTTTGCCATTTCAACCCATTCTTTATATTTCTCTTCCGAAACTACTTCTAGAGCAATAGGCATGAATGCATGTTTGATGCCACAAAGTTCTGAACACTGACCGTAATAGATTCCTTCTTTTTCAGCCTTGAACCATGTTTCGTTTATTCTGCCCGGAACCGCATCTCTTTTGACTCCAAAGGCAGGAATTGTCCAAGAGTGCAAAACATCATTTGCAGTAATCAAAACCTTCACTACTTTATTAACTGGAACTACAATATTTTTGTCAGTGGCTAACAATCTAGGCTGACCTGGTTTTAAATCTTTTGTTCTCAATCATCACAGCTTCAAATGCTATTTTTTGATCAGGATATTCATAGCCCCAGTACCACTGATAACCAATTGCTTTAATGGTTACATCTGCTTTTGGAATAACATCTTGCTTATAAAGTAATTTAAAAGATGGAACGGCTATCACAACAAGAATTATACAAGGAATTACTGTCCACAAAATCTCAAGCATTGTATTGTGTGATGTTGTTGAAGGATTTGAATTTTTAGATTCTCTAAATTTATAGACAGCATAAAGAATTAAAAATAATACAAAAACGCATATAACTGTAATAATTGGAAGCAAAATATAATCATGCAGAACTCTAATATCGTCCATGATTGAAGTAACGCTTTTTGAAAGTCCTAATTGCCAATTGTTAGGCAGTTCAGCAAAAGCATTAGAGCTTAATAATAAAAGTAAAAAAATAGAAATAATTTTTTTCATAATTCTGTTGTCGTTATAGCAAAACAAAGTATTGTTAACTTTGCGACACTTTGACAAAAAGTATACAAAGTAATCTTAAAATCAAAATAAATAATAGCTTAAATGAGTACTTTTTTTAACGAAACTGACCTAACACGCAAAGAAGCTGAACAGCTTGTGTCGGAAACCCTGAAAAACTGCGATGATGGAGAGTTGTTTTTTGAAAACTCTAAAAGTGAGTCTTTTGTACTTGATGATAATAAAATCAAAAACACTAGTTACGATAGCTCTATTGGATATGGACTTAGAGCGGTGACAGACGATGTTACGTCTTATTCTCATTCAAATGAAATTTCAAAAAAATCATTAACGGAAGCTTCAAAAAATTTACTAACGAGTTTAAAAAATAAAAATGGAAAATCTGATATCACTCCTCAAAGATCAAATTCTAAAATGTATTCAGATGTCAATCCTATTGAAGCAAAGTCTTTTAGTGAAAAAATATCAATATTAAAAAATGTAGATGAATATTTAAGAAAGAAAGATTCTTTGGTTAAACAAGTTACAGCCTCCATATCTGGTGAATACCAAGAAATAGAAATTATAAAATCAGATAGCCAAAGTTTTAAGGATATTAGGCCCCTAGTAAGATTCAATGTTTCTGTAATGGTTGAAAAAAATGGAAGAAGAGAAACAGGATCATATGGTACGGGAGGTAGAATGAGTTATGATGATTATATTGCCAATCATGATTGGAAAAAAGTATGTGATAAAGCATATCAACAGGCAATGATTAATCTTGAAAGCAAAGATGCTCCTGCCGGGGAAATGAAAGTTGTCTTGGGGCCAGGATGGCCCGGTATATTATTGCATGAAGCAATTGGTCATGGATTGGAAGGAGATTTTAACAGAAAGAAAACTTCTGCGTTTCATAATTTAATGAATCAAAAAGTTGCAAGTGAACATGTAACTATCGTAGATGACGGTACTGTTGTTAATAGAAGAGGATCTATCACAATTGATGATGAAGGGACTCCTTCTTCAAGAACAGTGCTTATAGAAAACGGAATCTTAAAAAATTATATGCAAGACAGACTTAATGCCCGTTTAATGAAAACAAAATCAACAGGCAATGGAAGAAGAGAAAGCTTTGAGTGTGCTCCAATGCCAAGAATGACAAATACTTTTATGTTGGGTGGTAAACATACGCAAGAAGAGATGATCAAGTCTGTTGATAAGGGAATTTTTGCAGTTTCTTTTGGTGGGGGTCAGGTAGATATTACCAATGGCAAATTTGTTTTTTCATGCACCGAAGCTTATGAAATTAGTAATGGAAAAATTGGATCTCCTGTAAAGGGTGCTACACTAATTGGTAATGGTCCAGACATACTAACTAAAGTATCCATGGTTGGAAATGATATGCAATTAGATCCTGGCATTGGAACTTGCGGAAAAAATGGACAATGGGTACCCGTTGGTGTTGGTCAACCCTCTATTTTAGTAGATAAAATTACTGTCGGTGGAACACAACTTTAATTTAATAAATAATTTAACAAGACCAAACTAGCTATTGCTGCTGTTTCCGACCTCAAGATATTTTTTCCTAATGAAAAATTTTTAAATCTTTTATCTTCTTTAATTTGCATTCTTTCTTTTGATGAAAAATCACCTTCGGGCCCAACTAATAAGATAAATTTACTCTCCTTATCTTTTTGTACTAATTCCTTTAAGTTATTTGCGCTGGAGTTAATGTCGGCAAATAAAACTGTTTCTTTGCTGCCCAGCGAATGAGTAAAATCCTTAAAACTTACTGAATCTAAAAAGATCTGGCACAC